>Ga0255182_1000373_pt1 | contig 32086 bp, 35 predicted proteins | sample Atl_UVDOM_RepA_8_FD_188420 | JGI IMG/M metagenome (GOLD analysis project Ga0255182, IMG submission 188420) | Freshwater microbial communities from Altamaha River, Georgia, United States - Atl_UVDOM_RepA_8d | ecosystem: Environmental > Aquatic > Freshwater > River | place: USA: Georgia...
CTATCAAAGCATCTTGGCTCGGAAAGGACCACAAGATGTGGATCAACGGGCAGGCCGTGGGCGCTGCCGATAGCTTCGAGGTCCGATCCCCAATTAACCGCGACTGGCTGATCGGTCGCTTTCCGAACGCCAGCCTCGATCAGGTCGATCAGGCCGTTCGCTCAGCCCAAAATGCCGCTGCAGACTGGGCCGCCACTGACTGGCGCCAGAGGGTAGACATTCTGCGTAAGGCCGCACATATCATTGAAGAGCGGGTCTACGATATTTCTGCGGCAGTTGCCCTGGAGGTTGGAAAAAATCGTATGGAATCTCTGGGAGAGGTCCAGGAAACCGCAGATCTGATCCTCTGGTACTGCGATCAGATGGAGCGCAACGATGGGTTTGACCGCGTTCTTCCTAATGACCCACTATCGGGATACACCAGCACAAACCGCACCGTGCTTAGACCCTAAGGCGTATGGGCGGTGATTGCACCGTTTAACTTCCCGTTCGCTCTGGCGGGGGGTCCAATCGGTGCGGCACTGGTTGCTGGAAATACCGCCGTATTTAAAGTGGCGAGTGATACCGCACTGTCTGGGTGCCTGCTGATGGAAGCATTCCGAGATGCAGGCCTTCCGGCCGGCGTGCTCAACCACATCTCGGGCTCGGGGAGCATAGCGGGATCTGCCCTCGCCCGACATGAGGCTGTCTGCGGCATCACATTCACCGGCTCCTACGAGGTCGGAATGGAGATCTTCCGTCACTTCGCTACTGGCCGCTTTCCCAGGCCATGCATTGCCGAGATGGGCGGCAAAAATGCGGTCATCGTCACCGAGCATGCTGATCTCGAGCGGGCTGCGCTTGGCATCATGCGCTCAAGCTTTGGCCTGCAAGGCCAGAAATGTTCAGCGACATCCCGGGTTTATGTCGTTCGAAAAGTCGCTGAAGCCCTTCAGAAACGGCTCGTCAAGATTACTGAAGATATCGTCGTGGGAGACCCGACCCGAAAAGAGTGCTGGATGGGGCCAGTAATCAATCAGGCCGCATATGAGCGCTATCAGCAATGTAGCCAAAATTTGTTATCCCACGGCCACATCCTGACGGGCGGTCAGATCCTCACCGATAAGGGACGGGATCGCGGCTATTTTGTCGCGCCAACCATTGGTCAGGCAGACCTTGATTACCGGCTATGGAGAGAAGAAAAATTTATTCCTTTGGTGCTCATCGGCGCTGTGGACAGCCTCTCTGAGGGAATCGCTCTGGCCAACCGCACTGAATATGGACTCACCGCAGGATTTTACGGAAACGCCGAAGAGACGCGGATTTTTCACAACCAGATTGAGGCAGGCACAACCTATGTCAATCGGCCACAGGGTGCCACAACGGGTGCCTGGCCTGGCTATCAGCCCTTTGGAGGCTGGAAAGGAAGCGGTACTACCGGCAAGGCAATCGGCTCGTTTTACTATCTTCCACAATACATGCGAGAGCAGTCGCGTACCGTGATTTTATAGTGCCTCAATTACTGCAAATATTGAAGCACTGATCCGATCAGCAATCATCTCGAGCTCGTCATTCGATACGATCAACGGCGGTGCGAGCAGCACATGATCCCCAAAGGTGCCGTCGATTGTTCCGCCCATGGGATAACACAATAATCCATGCTCCATGGCATGTTGCTTGACCTTGGCGTGAACCCGGGCGGCTGGATCGAAGGGGGCTTTAGTCAAGCGATTCTGAACAAGCTCAATACCGACCATCAGACCTCGGCCCCGAATATCTCCAATTGCTGGATGGTGATCAAGTCTGTTGCGTAACAGCTGATGAAACCGTAGTCCTTTCGCATGTACCGGGGGTACAAGCTGCTCCTGCTGCATCACATCGACTACGGCCAATGCAGCCGCGCAGGCGACCGGATGGCCTACATAGGTCTGACCATGCTGAAAAACCCCACTGCCTTGGGCAATTGCATCATGGATGCGTTGAGAAACCATCAGCGCTGCAACCGGCTGATAGCCCGCCCCGAGGCCCTTGGCGATGGTGACCATATCCGGCTGAACGTGTTCCTGTTCGTAGGCAAACAGAGATCCCGTTCGGCCCATACCGCACATCACTTCATCTAATACAAGAAGAATTCCGTATCGATCACAGATACGCCGGATACCTTGAAAATATCCTGCAGTCGCCGGAACCGCACCCAGCGTAGCCCCGACAACTGTTTCCGCGAAAAATGCCAATACCCGCTCGGGACCGATCTCTAAAACTGCAGATTCAAACTCGCCAATGAGTCGATCGGAATACTCTGCCTCCGTCTCATCTGACCGCATGCCACGATAGGCATAGCAGGGGCTCACATGATGGGCAGGAAATAAAAAACCATCGAATAGTTTTCGTCGTGCGGCATTGCCGCTCACAGCCAATGCGCCCAACGTGTTGCCGTGATAGCTCTGCCTGCGTGCAATGATTTGTGTCCGGTTATGCTCACCACGCTCTATCGCGACCTGTCGTGCAAGCTTAATGGCAGCTTCAATAGCCTCAGATCCGCTCGATACGATGAAGACACGCTCTAGCCGACGCGCCTGATCACTTCCGAAAAACGGCGCCAGTCCGACCAGCCGCTCTGCCAACGACTCGGCAGCCGCAGTAGAAAAAAAACTGGTGTGGGCATACGCCAGTTGCTGAAGCTGATCCTGGATTGCCTGAATAACCCGCCCTGACCGATGCCCCAGGCCACTGACTGCCGCACCGCCACAGGCGTCCAAATATCGTTGGCCCGAGCGATCGATCATCCAGCAGCCATCGCCGGTCTCTACCAAGGGAAATGTCTTGGTGCTATTGCGATGAAACAAAGACGTCACGTGGCCATATCCAGCGTGAAAATGATCAGCAGACGATAGAAAAACTGTGCATCAGTCGCCCAGACCCTGCCTTTATGGGCAAGCTCTTACCGGCCCGGGCCAAAACGCGTAAAGCACGCTACTTGGGTGCGACCTGATTCCAGCCTTTTTTCACAAGACAGTTGTTACGCGCTTCAATGTAGGTCAGGCGCAAGACATTTGCAGCTGAAAATGCCTCATCGTCGCACTGGATTTTATCGCGATGGAAATCCGCCTCAGTGGCACCGGCCTTTGCAAACTTATAGTCTGGAAGTGTCGAGCAGCCAGAAACTACTACTGCTGTCGCAATAATTAACGAAAATTTGGTCATCAGACACCCCTCCTTTTAAACTTTTCTAAGACTCGATTAGCCCATCTGCAGGACAAGATAAAGGCTAATCGCCGGAAAAAACAATAGCAGCACCATGCGAATAAAGTCGGCTGCCAGAAATGGCAGTACGCCGCGATAGGTATCTGCAATAGGCACTTCTGGTGCAAGATTATTTACAACATACACGTTTAGGCCGATGGGCGGGGCAATCAACCCTATTCCCACTGTGACCAAAACGAGAATTCCAAACCAGATCGCCTTGAGGTCGGGGGAAAGTCCGAATAAGTCCAGGCCCATCACGGCTGGAAATATCACCGGGATGGTCAGCAGTAACATAGACAGTTCATCCATGACACAGCCTAGCAGGACATAAAAAAGCAGAATTGCCAATACGATGGCTACCGCTGGAATATCGAGCGTGGTCATCCATGATGCGACCTGCCCCGGCATCTGTGTGAGTGCCAATGTAGTGTTCATCATGTCGGCCCCAAGAAAAATCATGAAGACCATGGCGGACGTTTCTGCGGTTCCCGCCAAGGCCGACCTGAGCTTCTCGCGGGTTAACTCCCGCTTGGCAACACCCGCCACAAACGTGGACAGCGCCCCAATTGCAGCACCCTCTGTTGGCGAGAAAACGCCACCATAGATCCCGCCAAAAACGATCAGAAAAATTGTTAACACCGGCCAGATACCGGCAAGACTACCCAGCCGCATCGCCCAGGAGGCCCGGTCCTGCCGGGTCGCCAGACTCGGATTGATTCGGGCCATAACACCAATGACCACGATATAGCTCAACATGGCCAGAATGCCGGGAATCATCGCGGCCGCGAATAACTTCGCAATATTCTGTTCCGTAAGAATGGCGTAGACCACGAGTGGTACAGATGGCGGAATCAAAATTCCCAGCGTGCCACCGGCCGCCAGAGTGGCCGTGGAGAGACGCCCATGGTAGCCATGCCCACGCATCTGCGGATAAGCCACCTGTGTAATCGTGGCCGAGGTGGCCACTGACGATCCACAGACTGCACCGAAAGCGCCTGCACTCAGAATAGAGGCCATCGCCAGCCCGCCACGAATATGGCCAACGAAGGCAGCAGCAGCGCGAAAAAGTTCGCGGCTCAATCCCCCCTGTGTGGCAAATTGGCCCATCAATAAAAATAAGGGGATAACGCTTAGATCATAGACGGTGAGCCGGGCGACCGCGCTGCCCTTCAGTAAATTCATTAAGTTGAGTCCATCTGACATCACCAGATAGCCCAACATCCCGGGGATAAACATGGCCGCCGCTATTGGGATTCTCAGCGCCATCAGCACCAGCATGACGGCAAACATCGATAGCCCAACCGTAAGACCAAATGTCATGATGCAGCCCCATGGAAGTCGTCACTGGCGGCGGACTCGGAGCCATCGGCTGCTCGGCCAATGGCAAGCCAATAAGCCTGTAAAACCGCAATCACCGCCGCAAATGCGAGCCCCGGCGCAAGCGAGGCATAACTCCACCACATCGGAAGATCAAGAATCATGGTAGCTTCAAACGCGTCTTTAACAGACAAGGCGCCAATCGAGGTACGCCAGGAGAGCAGGCTGTACATCACGGCAAGCATCACCATCCCCACGGCATCCAGCCGGCGAGTGACAGCAAGTGGTGCACGCTGCGTAAAAAAATCAACCATGATATTGGCGCATCGAAATTGGCACCAGGGAAGGCATAGCGATATTGCCAATCCGATACCAAGCTGCGTGATTTCGACATCGCCAGGGATAGGCCGAAGGAATAATGCGCGGCCGATCACACTGGCAGTGGTCACCAACCCGACAGTAAACGCGACAAGCCCCCCCAATAAAGCAAAGGCTAACGCCACACGGCCAAGAAGCTTCATCTAGAAACGAAAAAGGCAGCCCAGACCCAATCTCCAGGCTGCCTGATTTTCCCAGTAACGGTTAATCCTGCTCAGTTTATTTCTGACGATATTTCGCAAGTAAGGCGGTGGCATCTTGCAGCAATGCCTTACCGGATGCCCCACGCTTATCGACCTCTGCAACCCACTCATCTTTAATGCTCGCTGAGGCGGTGGCCCATCGATCAGTCTCTTCCGGAGACAAAATCATGCGGGTATTGCCCCGAGCCTCGGCGGCTTTTCGGCCTTCTGCCTGGCTCGCATCCCAAATCTTGCCAATCTGGCGCGACAAGGTGGCGCCACTGTTACGGTCGATGACTGCCTTGAGATCTGCAGGCAGGCTGTCGTACTTGGCCTGATTCATTCCCATGATAAAGACCGCGCTGTAGAGCGCTGGGCGAGAAGGATGGGTCTCCGTATGAAACTTTGTAAGCTCATGAAGCTTAAATGCCGGGATGACTTCCCACGGCAACACAAAGCCATCAATCGTGCCTTTCGCAAGTGCATCCGCTACCGCCGGGACAGGCATGCCAACCGGAGTGGCGCCAAGTTTGGCTAAAAGCTTATTGGTCTGACGGGTCGGTGCACGCATTTTCATGCCCTTGAAGTCATCCAGGGTACGCACTTGCTTGTTTGATGAGTGCACATAGCCCTCGTCGTGCACCCAGATCGCCAGCACTTTGGTGCCCGGAAACTCTTTCAGGGCATTTTTCTGAAGATATTCCCATGCCGCCTGAGCACCTGCCTCTGCCGAATTGGTCATAAAGGGAAGCTCAAAGACCTCGACCAGAGGGAATCGTCCTGCGGTGTATCCCGGCAGGGTCACCACGATGTCATCCACACCATCTTTTACTCGGTCAACCAACTGGGGGGGGGTACCACCACCCGACATGGCATGCAGAATCTGGCATTTCATTTTTCCTTTGGACTCTGATTCGACCTTTGCACACCAGGGGCCAATCACCTGGGTCGGGGCCATTGCAGTACCCGGCCAGAAATGGTGAACTTTGAGCGTGACCTCCTGGGCCATGGCCGAACCGACCACGCCCGATAAGGCCAAAGCGCCAATAGAGGTTCTTAAAAATGAACCTATTTTCATGATGTCTATCTCCTCAAGTAGTTTTTCTATCCATCGGCCAGCACCGAAGTGGGAAGTATGCCTTCTTCAAGGGGGCCTGGCCTGCCCGTCTTGGGGGTTTCCCTCAGTCCTGCTCTGGCAGACTCACTGACTACCGGCTTCTCTGGAGTGGTCGATGCCCGAGGGTGGCCTGCGCCCTAGATCATGACCCGGGTGCCCAGCTCAATGACCTGGTTGGTCGGAATCTGAAAATAGCCCACGATACTGCCTGCATTGCGCGACATAGAGGCGAAAATCTCTTCCCGCCACTTGGCCATCCCACCGCCCGTCGAAGGCACTACGGTCTCGCGGCTAAGAAAATAGGACGTAGTGAAGAGGTCAATATCGAGCCCATGCCATTCACGGGCGTACTCCAATGCTGTCGGGACATCGGGAGTATCTTTAAATCCATAGTTGATGCTGATCGCAAAAAAATTCTCAGATATCGGTGTCATCTTAATCCGCTCATGAAAGGGCACCCATGGCCGTCGCTCAAAGCGGACAGTCAGCAATAAATTCTGGCGATGCATCACCATATTGTGTTTAATGTTATGCATCAATGCCTGTGGAGCAGTGGTCGGATCAGAGATCAGAAAAACTGCTGTGCGATCAATAACAGGCAGGGCTACATCTCGGATTTGATCGAGAAAAACATGGAGCTCCGGATCATCCTCGCGAATTTTCGCAACCAGCAACTCCCTGCCGCGCTTCCACGTGAGCATCAGCAAGAGTACAAAGAGCCCGAGCATCAGCGGAAACCATCCGCCGTGCAGAATTTTTGACAGGCAGCCGGCGACGAGCAGTGCGTCAAGAAGAAAAAATCCTGCAGTAGAAAATAGCGTGATTGTGAGCGCATAGTGCCAGCCCATACGAACCACAAAGAATGTGAGCAGCGTAGAACACAGCATGGTCATGGTGACTGACACCCCATAGGCGTGGGCCAGGGCACTCGACGACCCAAATGCTGCAGTCACCAAAAGCACGGAGATCAACAGCAGTCCGTTCACAAACGGTACGTAGATTTGGCCTGCTTCTTTCGCCGAGGTGTACACGATGCGCATTCGGGGCAGCAGGCCCAGCTGGATGGCCTGCTGGGCGGCCGAGTAAGCACCCGAAATCGTCGCCTGAGATGCAATCACTGTCGCCAATGTCGCCAGGGCAACAGCAGGAATGAGTAAAAAATCGGGGAAGGAAAGAAAAAATGGATTCTCTGTGGCGCTGGGCTGACGAATAATCAATGCGCCCTGGCCGAGATAATTCAGAATTAATGCCGGATAAGCCACCAGCAGCCATGCGAGTCGAATTGCACGACGGCCAAAATGGCCCATATCAGCGTACAGGGCCTCGACGCCCGTTACCGCCAACACCAGAGCACCTACGACGAGTAACACTTTAGGGCCTCGATCCAGCAGAAACTCGACGCCACGCCATGGATTTAATGCGGCAAGCACTTCTGGCGTCTGGGTCAATTGACTGAGGCCAATCGCTGCTAGCACCGCAAACCACACAAGAATGACGGGACCAAAAAAACGGCCCACTAGGGCCGTTCCATACTTTTGAATCGCAAAAAGAACCAACAAGATACACATCGCAATGGGCAGCACCAAGGGGGCGAGACTCGGCTCAATTACCTCGAGCCCCTCGACTGCACTTAATACGGAGATTGCGGGTGTAAGGATACTTTCACCGAAAAAGAGACAGGCGCCGAAGCAGCCAATCACAATCACAAAGGCCTGAAGTTTTGGCGAGGTCTTTACCGCATCACTGGCAAGGGCCAATAGCGCCATGATGCCGCCCTCGCCACGGTTATCAGCACGCAGAATCAGCGCAATATATTTAATAGATACCACCAGGGTGAGCAGCCAGATAATGGCAGACACCGCCCCGATGACATGATCAGGAGTTGGCGAGACCCCGGTAACGGGATTGAAGGTCTCTTTTAGCGCATACAACGGACTCGTGCCGATATCGCCGTATACAACCCCAAGGGCGCCGAGCATCAGACCAAATAGGCCCGACTGTTGATGCGAATGAGAAGAACCGCTCACGGTGTGGCCGGCTAGATCAAGACCTTGAGCGATTCCGGAATCGGGCAGGACTTGCCGGTGTTGACATCCACCCAGACCACTCTGGCCGCCCCCTCCGCACAGAGGCGATCGTCTCCCACTACACGAATCTCATAGGACGTATCAACACTGCTTCGTCCCACGTGACCGACAAAGACCTTCACCTCGACGACGCTCGGATAAGTGATTGGAATAAAAAATGTACAGCTTGCATTCACAATCACCGGACCCTGGGACTGCGTGCGGCTGAGTTGAAGGCCGAGCCTCTCCATCCATTCGATTCGGGCCTGTTCGGCATATCGAAAGTAGACAGTATTGTTGACATGCTCGTAGACATCCATGTCTCCCCAGCGGACCGGGAGCGTCACCACATGGACCAGCTTTTTCTCTGTCATTCTGGCGGCCGGGGTTTGCAGGTAGAAAACCCAAAGATGCTGTAAGCAGGACAGTTTCCAAGGGCTGCGGTCAGGATCGCGACCACACCGATATAAGCCCACGTGCCCAAGGCACCCACGGCGGCCGAGATCACCAGCAATACTCCCAAAATAAATCGGACTGCCCGATCAGATCCGCCCATGTTTCTCTGAAACATTCTTGACCCTCCTGCAGGACCCGCGCCTGCGGTGACATCATTCGTGCATACTAACAAATCAAGGCTATTAGGCCCTGTATACCGATATGACCTTTAGAGCACTCCCCCTTCTCGCCATCAGCCTCGGTGCAAGTCTTGGGGCCCTCGCGCGCTGGCAGCTGTCTGAGCTTCTGAATCACCGGTTCGCCCACCTGCCCCTGGGGACTCTGGCGGCCAATTGGATCGGCGCCTATGCGATCGGCATAGCGGTTGCTTATTTCAGCGACGCCCCCCGTCTGTCAGAGGAATGGCGGCTCTTCATCATCACAGGGCTTCTTGGCGGGCTGACGACCTTTTCCACTTTCTCGGCTGAAGTTGTATAGCTTCTACAACAGGGGCGTTGGGGCTGGGCCGGCATTGAGATTTCGAGCCATTTGGTGGGCTCCCTGGTCTTCACGCTTCTTGGCCTAGCGACCTACGCCGCTCTAAAATAGGGGTTCGGCTGTCATCGACCAACGATCGGGGTGCTAGTTATGTCTGTAGATTACAGGGAAGGTGAATACGCGCTCTCGATGGGCGCTTACATTCAGGCGTTCGAGATCTTCATGATGGTCGAGAGGGAGCAGTCCGAGCCGACGTTCCTGAAATGCTGCCAGATGGTGCTGGCCAATCAAATCAGCGGGTCGGAAGTCAAGGAGTTGTTCGAAAAACTAGAACAGCAAATGATCCGTAATAACGGCCGAGCAACCTATAACTACGGGCTTGTCCTGGCCCATACGGGGCACAACGCGAAAGCCCAAGAGGTCCTGAACCAGGCCGCGCTTCTCGGAATCGCTGAAGCCAAGACCGCCTTAACAAAACTGCTGCTCACGGGCAGCGTTCGTTAGTCGTTACGCCTGCATCGATGCAGGAAAAAATTCGGATCTCTAAACTGCTGGCAGATCGCGGCATCTGCTCTCGACGTGAGGCAGATGCCTATATTGAGCGGGGGCTTGTCCTGCTCGACGGAAACATCGTAAGAGAACTCGGTACACGGGCCACCCGAGACCAAAGAATTGAGCTCGCGCCCCAGGCCAAAGCGCGACAACAGAGCAGGCTAACGATTATTCTGCATAAGCCGATCGGGGTGGTATCCCATGAGGATCCCGACAGGCCCTATACGCCAGCACTTCGGCTCATCACCGCTGAAAATCTGTGGCAACCCCCACACCCCCGCGAGGCCAAGACAGGCTCGGGCGTTGAAATTCGTCGGCTGCGCGGACTCGCGCCCGCGGGAAGATTAGATATTGATTCGACCGGCCTACTCGTACTCACGCAGGATGGAACGATCGCGCGCTTACTCATTGGCGAGTCGTCACCTATCGAAAAGGAATACCTGGTAAGGGTTGATGGATCCCTGTCAGCAGAGGGGCTGCGCCTGCTCAATCACGGACTGTCCCTGGATGGCCAGGCGCTTCGTCCGGCAAAAGTCTCATGGCAAAACAAGGATCAGTTGCGATTCATTCTGCGAGAGGGCCGAAAACGCCAGATTAGACGAATGTGTGAACTTGTCGGACTCAAGGTGACTGGACTGAAACGTATCCGCATCGGTAAGATCAAATTAGGTAGCCTGCCGCTCGGCCAGTGGCGGGCCCTCACTCCAGGCGAGCGATTTTAAAAACAACTAGGAGACGTAGCGTGAAGAAATTGATGAAGGTTCTATTCACCAGTGTAATGCTGCTGTCCGCAGCGGCAGTTTCTGCGACAGAGAGTATCCGAGTCGTGTATCACCTCAATGAGGGCGTTCAGCAGGCGAGCCGCGCGATTGGCAACATCCGTAACCACCTAAGTGCCGACCCCAAGGCAAAGATCGTGGTGGTGACCCATGGGCCCGGAATCGATTTTCTGCTCGACGGCGCTGAGAACATGTCCGGCAGTAAGTTTTCTGCAGCGATTGGCGAACTTGCGTCTCGCGGCGTTGAGTTTCGTGTCTGTAACAACACGCTTACCTCGCGGAAAATCGCAAAAGAACAGGTGGTCATGGAGGCGAAAATCGTTCCCTCCGGAGTGGCAGAGGTCGCAAACCTACAGGCAAAGGAACGATACGTGTATCTCAGACCCTAGTGCCAAGAGCGCGCTAGGATCGTGAACTGCGGTGACGATGCAGAATGAGCCACAGCCCTGACCCGATAATCACCGCAGTTCCTAAAAGCGCCAGCCCATCGGGCAATTGACCAAACAAAACCCAGCCGAAAGCGATCGCCCAGACCATCTGTAAATAGACAAATGGGGTGAGCGAGGCGGGTGGCGCCCGATAAAACGCGAGTACGAACAGTAAGTGCCCCAACCCCCCGAGTAATCCTGCCGCCAAGAGCATCGCCCACATGACCGGATCCGCCACCGTTGGAAATCCATCCACCACAAGCCAGGCCGAGCAAACCACTGCGCCCACAAGCCCACTGTAGAGGAACGTTGTAAACGGACTGTCCTGGGTCAGCTGCCGAGTCATCAGCTGATAGACCGCATTCACCGCTGCCATAGCCCCAATCAGAAGTGCCCCGTAATGGAATATCTCCGTTCCCGGTCGCACGATCAGCAAAATGCCCGAAAAACCTAGGGCGGCCATCCAGGCATCTCTCCTGGCCACACGCTCACCGAGCATGGGGCCTGACAGGAGCGCGACCCAGAGCGGCGCAGTAAATGCAATTGCAGAAGCTTCAGCAAGAGGAAGAAACTGTAGCCCCCCAAAAAACAAGAAGCTCGTGCTGACCAGAAGCGTTGAGCGCGCCAGCTGCAGCCCCGGCCGAGATGTTCTCCAAAATCCGGGACCAACCCGCCAATACGCCAGTGGAATTGAAAAGATGAACTGCCCCAGATAACGGGCCCAGATCAGCATGACCAGGCCAGTCTGGGACATCACGATCTTGCCAACGGCATCCAACGAGCTGAGACAAAGCCCGCCGGCGATAAATAAACCCAAAGCAATTCGCATTGACAAGACCTGCCATTAGAAACGAATCCAAACCCTGATCCCTTACATCTTAGAGGGCAGCCAGGTGATAGTCTCCGGAAAAAAATAGAAGATCAGTACCGCGATGATCATCAGAAAAAACATCGGCATCGATACGCGCGCAATATAGCCCAGCGATTTTTGCGTCATGCCCTGCAAAACAAACAGATTAAAACCAACCGGCGGTGTGATCTGCGCCATCTCCACCACCAGGACAAGAAAAATACCGAACCAAATCAGGTCAATTCCAGCGCCCGTAATGGTCGGCAGAATCACCCCCATGGTCAGCACGATCATTGAAATGCCATCCAGGAAACAGCCCAGGACGATATAAAACACCATGATGACCAGAATCAATTCAAACTTGGAAAGCCCCAGGGTGGCGATCCATTCCGCGAGGTGCCGCGGCAGGCCGATATAACCCATCGATAAGGTGAGAAATGCAGCACCCGCAAGAATGAAGGCGATCATGCAATACAGCCGCGTTGCCCCCATCAGGGCATCCTTCAGTGTTTTCCAATTAAGGGATCCCTGCGCCGCTGAAAGAATAAAGGCACCAAGTACACCCACGGCAGCTGCCTCCGTAGCTGTAGCAATCCCAAGATAAATCGACCCAAGCACACCAATGATGAGCAACAGCACAGGCCCAAGTCGCCAGAATTCACGAAATTTCTGGCCCAGACTCATGGAATCCGTTTCGAGAGGAATCGCCCGGCGATTCAGTAATGACCAGATCACGATGTAGCTCGAAAATAAGCCCGCGAGAATCAACCCCGGAAAAATCCCTGCAATGAACAGCTTCGCGATCGACACCTCTGCCGTAACACCATAGACGATCATGATGATGGAGGGCGGAATCAGCAGCCCCAAGGTACCCGCCCCCGCGAGACTGCCGATCACTATGCCCTCGGGGTAGCCACGGCGCTGCAGCTCAGGCAGTGTCATTTTGCCGATCGTGGCGCAGGTGGCTGCGCTTGATCCGGAGACCGCGGCAAAAATGGTGCATCCCAAGACATTGGTGTGCAGCAATCTGCCCGGAATACGGCCGAGTAACGGCGCCAATCCGCGGAACATGTCCTCTGATAGTCGGGTACGAAAAAGAATTTCGCCCATCAGAATAAAGAGCGGCAAGGCGGTCAGCGTCCAGCTTGATGATGCCCCCCAGATGGTGACCGCCATCGCATCCCCTGCGGGCCGCGAGGTAAAAAGCTGCATGCCGATCCACGCAACCCCGGAGAGAGTCAGTCCAATCCAGACGCCACTGCCCAGAATCAGAAACAACGACAGAACCAGCAGTCCCGCAATTAAAGCGTCATTCATGTCGCAGCGCCTCTCCTGGCAGGCTCGAACGCTCGGGGTGGCGCAGATGCAAAATAAACTCGTCCACCACCGCAATCGCAAAAATGAGTGTGCCCAAGGCCATTGATAACTGAGGAATCCAGAGCGGTGTCGCATCCATCGACGTCGACACATCGTTGAATTCGAGCGACTGCATCACCAGACGAACACTGAATACCGCAAACAATGCCGACAGAATGGCACTCGCCCCGAGCGCCCAGAGCTCTATCCAAAACCTCGCCCGACCCTTGGCCATACCAAGAAACAGGGTGACACGAATGTGTTCATTACGCTTAAAGGTGTGGGCCAACGACAGAAACCCGCAGGCCGCCATAAAGTAGCCCGCATACCCGTCAATCCCCGTCAGCCCCCAGTGCAACTCCCGCGAGGCGATTGTCAAAAGCACTGTCAGAAACAGTACAACCAAAAAGATCGCCGCCAGGACGGCGGCGATGTCATACAAGGAATCGAGAAAACGTCGCATTCGAGTCATAGGGGCCGACATCAAGGCGAGACCCCTGGGGCCCCTGTCTTACTTGCGAAACGCGCCAATTAACTGCTGGCCATCCGGGCCGGCGTTTTTCAGCCACTCCTGCAGCATCGTCTGGCCGACCTTTTGCAGATCAGCTTTTAATGCCGGGGAGGGACCAGAAACGGTCATGCCATTTGCCTTCAGCGCGGCGGTGGTGTCGGACATCACTTTTTTGGATTCCGCCCAGCCCTTGACTTCCATATCCGCGGCGACTTTGAGCAGTGCAGTACGACTTGCAGAATCCAGAGCGTCGAATGCTTTTTTGTTCACCAGCACGGCGTTTTTGGGAAGCCAAGCCTGCACGTCGTAGTAAAACTTCATTTGCTCCCACATCTTGGCATCAACACCAGTTGCCGCCGAGGTCATGGTGGCCTCGATCAGACCCGTTGCCATCGCCTGTGCCAACTCGGCCTGCTGCACGGTGACGGGCTGCGCACCCACCAGCTCAGCGATCCGGCCCGTTGCGGGGCTGTACGCGCGCCACTTAATTCCCTTTAAATCAGCAGCGGAGTTGATAGGCTTTTTTGAGTAGATGCCTTGCGGGGGCCAGGGGACAGAGTAAAGCAGCATGATTCCCTGCTCCGCTAGTTTCTTTTCCAGCATCGGACGCTGTGCCTTCCAAAGCTTCATCGCTTCATCGTAGCTATCTGCCAGGAAGGGAAGTCCGTCGGCGCCGTAGAGCTGATTCTCATTTTGAAAATTAGCAAAGATGATCTCACCGGCCTGAGCCTGGCCACCCTGCACGGCGCGCTTGATCTCTGGTGCTTTAAACAGGGACGCGGCCGGATGAACCGTGATTTTCAGTTTGCCACCGGTGGTCTTGTCGACCTCGTTGGCAAATTGATTCAGCAGTTGTGTGTGAAAGTTACCCGGCGGATAGGCGGAAGCAAGATCCCATTTCGCCTGGGCAAACACCGTACCGGAGGCAAGCATCGCAGCGCAGGCTGCGAGCGCGGCAAACGACTGACGTATGACGGACATGATGACACTCTCCAATTTTCAGAATGAGAACCGAAGCCGATCGTAATGCTTGGATGACCGAAAATCGCCGACAACCCAGCCTTGGTCAGGTGATTTAGGGGAAAGCCCTAGGCGTCACTGCGTGGCTTGCCAGCGCCTGCCGCAGGGCCTGGGCAAAGGCCAGTGCGCCGTCCTGATCCCCATGCAGGCAGACCGTGTCCGCCCTCACGGCCACAGCCTGTCCGTTTACAGACATGCAGCGCCCCTGGGTCACCATCATTACAACCTGGGCAATCGATTCCTGCTCATCGGTGATGAGGGCACGAGGATCTGATCTCGGGACAAGCAGTCCATTGTCTTGATAACGACGATCCGCGAACACCTCGCAGGAAACATCAATGCCGGCCTCTCGGGCAATCTGCTCGGTAACACTGCCTGACAGCACGACGATGGCGACCTGATCACCGAGGGCTTTCACCGCACGAACAATACCGCGTGATAATTGGGTATCGCTTGCTGCCATGTTGTAGAGCGCACCGTGCGCTTTGACATGATGAAGGCGGCTACCGGCCGCCTGGGCAAAGGCACGCATCGCCCCTGCCTGGTACAGCACGATCTGATAGGCCTCTTCTTCGGTAATGGACATATTTCGCCGGCCGAAACCCACCAGATCCGGAAGGCCGGGATGCGCCCCGATCGCCACTTGATGTTCAACGGCAAGCGCGACGGTATAAGCGATCGTTTTGGGGTCACCTGCGTGAAATCCACATGCAATATTTGCGCTTGTCAGATAGGGCATTAAGGCGGCATCTTGCCCCATGCGCCAGGCGCCAAAACTCTCGCCCACATCGGCATTCAAATCAACAGTTGCATTCATAGTGCGAGCTTGGACTCCACGGTTGACACGAGTGTCTGATAAGCAAATCTGCGTTCCTGCCTGAGCAGATCGGCTGCGTCGATATCGACTAGTTTAAAGACAATTCGTGCACTCGGCCCCGCCTGCGCTAACTCCGGAGACATTGCCCCAATGACCTCCAGCACGCGGGGATAGCCGCCCGTCGACTGATGCTCGGCAAGCAAAATAAAAGGAAAACCGGCCGGGGGAAGTTGTACGGTGCCCTCCCGAATTGGCTCGCTTAGTAGATTGCCAAGCGCTGACGGATTAATCGGCGTGCCTTCCAGGCCCAGACCCTGGCGATTACTGCGGGGGCTGACCTTCCACGCCTGAGTCAGCAAATGCTGTCGATCGGTCTGGGGCAGAAGCTCGAGATGCCGACCTGGTAAAGCACAAAGTTCAATCAATGGCCAAGAGAACGGCACAGACGTAGGCAAGAACCAACGGGTTGAGCGCATCATCGCTGCGCCTTTTTTTGCGCCGACCTTTAGTTCAAAGGACTGAGGATCACGATCCAGGGCCTGTGCAACAGCATGAAACGCTGACGCCGCCTGCCTCCCCACCGATAGAGATGCGTTCGCCGTAATCCGTGGCGGCCCAATATCAGCTGCTAAATGCTGCGAGCGGCTGCCGAGTAACTGCTGGACATCCAGCCCCCCCGAGACCGCAAACCAACAGCGAAAACCAGCAGTACAGGATCCAAAACGCAGAGTGGATCGCGCCGGAATCATCACGGGACGATGTGACGGAACGGCGCACTCGGAGCCCTCGTCGGCTATCAGCCGCGCCGACATCACACCGCCAGTCCATGCGATACAGGCAGGCTGATCGAAATAAAGCGTGGGGCCCACTCCGGTAAATTCAAGTCCGGCGCTGTCAGGCGGATTGCCAACGAGTCGATTCGCCAAGGCCATTTGCATCGCATCCATCGCCCCTGCCCGCGACAGGGCAAGGTGCAGCAGATCTGGCCGACCTTGATCCTGCACGGACGTCAGCAGCCCGGTCTTGATCACAGTGATTTTCTCTAGCGCTTTGCCCATAAGCGATCAAACTGCGCCACTGAAATGGATTCAAATCGAACCTCGTCCCCTAATGCAATCAGGCTAGGTCTGGCCCGGGCAGGATCAAAGAGCCTGGTCGGACAACGCCCAATCAGGTTCCAGCCCCCAGGGGTGGAGGTGGGATAAATCGCGGTCTGATTTCCGGTCATCGCCAGCGACCCGGCCGGCACAACCGGACGGGGATGCGGCAGTCGCGGCACCGACAGCCGAGGATTCACACCCGACATGTAAGCAAATCCAGGAACGAATCCGATCAGTTCTGCCAGATAAACCCCAGATTGGTGTAATTCGATTACCTCGGCCGTTGACAATCCACTGAGTTCTGCAACCCGGTCGAGATCGGGTGCCATGGAACGGTCATAGCAGACTGGAATGACATGGCGTGAACCCGCCGGAGGCTGGGCGCCGATTGCTGCAGCTGCCCGCTCAAGAAGTTCCTTGCAGGCAAGCAGTCGGCATTCCTGCGTGCGTGAATCGTGATTTAAAACAACCGCGACCGTGGCAACGCCAGCAACCGGCTCTGCGCAGTACGGTGGTGGTGAATCGATTAACGTCGCCCAGAGTACCCGCGTAGCAAGGTTCGGATCGGGTACGCCTTCAAAATCAATGAGAATCTGATCATCTCCGCAGACGAGCACCTGAGGCGCGCCCCTTGTGGAGCGGCTCTGCGATAAGGAAGAAGAGGGTTTCACGGCAACAAGTCTACTGAACCCACCGCCAACCTCAAGCGAAGCCCCCCGGCAGCATCCACGCCAGGACTACAATAGGGATGTGCTCAGCCGTACAGACCTTTTTCTTCTTAGCCTGTTGACCTTTTTCTGGGGAATCAATTGGCCAGTGATGAAATTTGCGGTACTCACCTATCCGCCGTTTGCCTTCCGCGGACTGTCGATTGCGATTGGCCTGATTGCGATCGGATGCTACATGGCATTTCGGAAAGATTCATTTTTCGTTCCGCAGAGCGAACGCCGGTCACTTCTGAAGCTGGTCCTGGGCAATATGGTGGTCTGGCATCTCCTGGCGATCTACGCCATTAAGCATTTAACGTCGGGCCGGGCAGCAATTCTCGGGTACACCATGCCCGTATGGGCAATGCTTTTTAGCGTGCTGTTTTATAAAAAAGAATTTACTTCACGCGGCGCCCTCGGGGTGGCCCTTGCCCTGATCGCCACTGTGCTGCTGGCGTTCGAAGAATTCACATCGCTAATCGGCCAGCCGATCGGGCTGATACTCATGCTGCTCGCAGCCATGGGCTGGGGACTCGGCACCGTGATGATGAATCATACCCAGATGAGTATCTCCAACGCCTCTCTCACATTCTGGATGATGGGGCTTACCGCGATTGTGATTACCTTCGCAAGCGCTGTTGTCGAATCCAGTCAATGGCGATTACCAAACATGGGAGAATGGGGCGCTATTCTTTACAACGGCATTCTGGTGTTTGGCTTATGCCACATCATCTGGTTTCGACTGGCGAGAAAATTACCGCCGGTGGCAAGTAGCCTTTCTATCATGCTGATTCCTGTGCTCGGCGTATTTAGTGGTGCCTGGGCTTTGGGAGAAAGCGTAGGTGGTTTCGATATCAGCGCATTAATGCTGATCCTGGCTGCAATGGCCGTCGTATTACTTCCGGCAAGAAAGCAGGATCCACGTACGCAGCACGAGCGTTAGTTACGGTAATCGCTTGGCCTGCAAAGCGCCTCCATTTCCTTGCGTAGCCGAACCGCATTAAGCGATGTATCGATCGCAACATCACCCCAGGTGAGACATTGCCCCGCGGGTACATCCCGGATCAGTTTCACGTTATGGGCAAGCCCAAGGGGCAGACCTCCGATGGCCAGCGATCTGGCTGCGGGCAGCAGCTTTCCGTGAACGGTATAGCCGCCTTCGCCATCAAGGACCTCGCCAGACTTTAGTGCGCGTTTAGCGGTGGCCACCACATCCGCATTCATCCCAATGGCTGCGCCCGTGGGCTCATGACGAAGTGCCACCGATGCCACCGAAATGCCCACCTCCAGACCAATCAGATGCCAACGCTTATAGAGACAGGCATAGCGGCCACTCGGATCGGTCCGCACCATATATTCTTTAAAACAATTTCGAATGTACTCAGTGTCGCCTTCGAACACGACAAAGACACCGAAACGAATGTCATAAGGAATGATGCGGCCATCCTTCTCCAGCGACGAGATAACCTCAACCTGGCCTTTCTGATGAAGTACACCGCCCTCGGCGATTGGCCGGCATACAAAGGGAATGTCGTCCACCGATGCCGGCGGGAATGTGAGCCCATCGGGCGGCGCCACCAGGCCGGTTGCATTACAAATCGCAGTACTCTCAATAGCGGGTTTGGATCCATCCAAAAACGAATTGAACATCTTCGGGTTTAGGCCTCCGATCCTGGCCTGTTCCTCGGTCAGGCCGTAATAGCCCCAGACCGTCTCGGGAGTGGACTGGGCGAAGTGCGGCAGCCATTTGTGGCCCCGTCCGGCACTCACAACGGGAAACCCGGCAGCGCGGGCCCAATCCACAAGATCGCACACCAGCGCAGGCTGATCACCGTAAGCGAGGCTATAGACAAGATTTTTTTCTGCAGCACGCTGGGCCAACAGAGGTCCGCAAAACGCGTCTGCCTCGACAGTGACATTGACGACATGCTTTCCATGATCAAAGGCAAACAGACAATGATCGACGGCAGCGATCGGATGGCCGGTGCACTCGACCACGACATCAATTGCCGGATGGCTCACGATCGCCTGCCAATCCTCGCCAATATGGGTCGTCCCTTGGGCCAGGGCCACTTCGAGTGAGGGCGCTGAAAAACGCTCCTTAGGCCAGCCCACGCGCTGGAGGTTATCCATAGCCCGAGACGGCGACAGATCCGCGATTCCGACAAGGTGAAGCCCTGGAGTCTTGGGCACCTGGGCCAGATACATCGAACCAAATTTTCCTGCGCCAATCAGGGCTACCCGAATAGGCCGGCCCTCGGCCTGGCGCTGCCTAAGTTTGGAGTAAAGGTTCATCACAGTCTCCCAAGTCGATCGCCAGCCGGTCCGCACCAACGGGCCAAGACTGGGCGCTGACCGAATTGTCTCCGATCCGAAAGACCCTCGGGCCGCTCGGGATGAAAGCCTTGCCGAGAAAAAACTGTTCTGATAGAAAACTATAACTTCAATAGTTAACTGGAGGTCGTATGCGCGTCCTGATTGTCGAGGATCTGCCCGAGGTGCGGCAGCTGCTGCGCAGGCAGATCGAGGCATTGGGGTTTGTTGTGGACGAGGCCACCAACCGAACCGATGGCCTGGCAATGCTCTTTGGCGATCCAGACATTGGCATCGTGCTGCTGGATCTGGGACTGCCTCCGAACGCGCACAACTTCGAGGAAGGCATCCAGTTTTTAAAAACCGTAGCCGATCACAATAGCCTGGCAAAAGTGATTGTACTGACCGGTCAGTCCGCGCCCACGGTCACCCTGAAGGCAATCGAATGCGGCGCTTTCGACTACCTCGAAAAGCCGATTGATCGACAGGCGTTGCACTATGCAATTAAAAGGGCCGAGCTTTTTCACAAGACCCACGACAATATGCGAGAAGCAGATAAGGTCAATGTCAGCATTGTGGCGGATGCTTCAGCAGAAATTAATATGAAAGATATTCGCGGACAGGCAACAAATAAGCTGCTGCGGACCATGTTCGAAAAAAATCACTTCAATGTCTCAGCGACCGCTCGGCAGCTCAACATGAGCCGCGAGCATTTGTATTACTACCTCAAGAAGTACAACATCAAACGCCCCGTAGAACAGCGGGTGTAAAAAATCCCGACACTGTAAGAATTCTTCACTGGGCGCGCGCACTGCGGCGGCCCACACTCTGGCCTCGACGCTCGGGCGAGGCCCATTCGATTCGATAGTGCCCTGCCTGCGTTGTGATGCTTAACGCCACAGGAGATTCCTATGAACATTCGTCTGTCTACCCTTGTTGTATCGTCTGCAGCCGCAATCGCTGCTCTGTCCATCCATCCGGCTCAGGCTGCCACCGGCAGCACCAACTTTGATGTCAGCATCCAGGTGAACGCCACCTGCGCAATTAGCGCCAGCAACATGGCCTTTGGCAGTATCACAACGGGCACCACCAGCAACTCCGATGCGACATCCACACTCACGGTGAATTGCTCAAATGGCACGCCGTATACGATCTCGCTGGGGAACGGAAATAACTATTCTGGTGGTCGGCGAATGACAAATGGAACAACAAATATCAATTACTTCCTTTACTCAGACAGCAACCGAAGCACTCTTTGGACTCAAACTTCGACTCAATCAGGAACAGGTAACGGAGGAGATCAATCCCTCACGATTTACGGTCGCGTTCCCTCCGGACAATCAGTTCCCTACACGGGCTCCTACAACGACACCGTTGTCGCCACCATCACCTACTGATGATCATGCGTCCTTGTCATCAGGCCCTGGCCATGCTGCTCGCCACCCTTGGATTTTTTTCGACATCCATCTCACGGGCAGCACTGAACATTACGCCGCCGCAACTTGCTCCAGACGAGAACGGCGTTATCGCCACCGAGGTGAAATCTAGCCTCTCCTCTCCCACCCGATGGTCGGTGCGAGTAGTGCCATGGGATCCGTCAGCCCCAGAGCCCGCCAACACCGCGGCAACACCCGTCTCGGCCCCAACCAGTCCCAGCGCCGTCTTGCCGCCGCCCGCGCCGCTTGCCCCACCGTCACATCCTCTGGGCGTCGAGATCTCTCCCCGATTCTTCTCTCTCGCGGGACAGGGTCGGCAGGTCATCCGGGCGCGTATCACTGATCGCTCCAAACACTATCGGCTGCTCATCGAACAGATCCCAGACGATGGGCTATCGAATCAGGGGGTAAATTTTCGGTTTCGTTTTAGCCTGCCCGTCTATCGTTCTCGGCAAGACCCGTTTATTCCCCGCGGCGTGACCATCCACTAGACATGATCTCCGCAGCATGGATGCTGGCGGCGATCGAGCTCAACGGCGCCCTGATTTCGCGGGGTGCCCAGGTGCAGTTCTCCGAACACGACTGCAGGGTCGAGGCCACCGCAATCACGAAAGCGTTATCCGCCGAACACGCCACACGATTTCGTCAGGGCCCGATCTGGTCGATACCTGCTGAGCATTGCAGCTTTGATGCATCGGAGGGGCTACTGAAGATTCGACTACCGCAGAATGCGCTGGCATCGCGCACACTCACACTGGGAGAATCATCCAGTCTGCACAGTGTGGCGATGCTTCACCATGCGCTCCCCGAAAATCGACAGACCGAGTTTTTAGCGCAGCCTCCCGCCCGCACGATTCCCTCTGCCGCGATTGATCTATTTGCGGGATCCGATCTGCTGGGCGTTGGATCAATCTTTGCCTATGGCCCCTGGTCACTCACAGCACTGGAGCAGCGAACAAAATCTTTCACCAATCAACGGCTCTCCAGTGAGTACTTCTTTGCAAACGGCGCCCAGATGCGGGCAGGAGATTTTCGAACCGACTACGGTGTGGAACAGCGGTTCGGAGAATTCCGTGGCCTCTACGCCACGAATCGGGCGGCACCGCTTCGGGGAGAGGGCAAGGCCGAGGCAACGCTCGCGATTCCAAGTCCATCTCGGGTTCAGTTTTTCGATCGTAATGGTGTTGCGGTGTTTTCCAGCGAGATTCTCCCCCCGGGCAATTACGTGATTCAAGGCTACGGGGCCAGCACAGTCCCGGGATTTCTTGAGGCCAGGCTCGTCGATATCAATGGTGTCGCCCAGATTGTGGCGCTGCCCTGGTCTGCCGATCGGCGCCTGCTCTCAGAGCGCCAGGTGGAATGGGAGGTGTTCGCCGGCCAGCCCCGCGGCTTGAGCGCAAGCCTTCAGGGTGCACCCCTCATTTCAGCGCGGCTGCGCTGGGGTGCACATCAACTGCATACCCTCGGCCTGCATGCCGAGCGTAATGAATCGCGTCATCGAGAAAGCGTAGAGCTCAACTCGCGCGCAATCCCAAATATTCTCGCCACAATCGGAATCGGGCAATCCTGCATTGGCCAGAACTGCGATCCACACTGGCTCTCGGAGATGCGAATCACCCTTGGGAAAAAACTCTCCGCGGCTGTCTCGCTGAGCGACAGCCGCACGATTGCACCCGAGTTGCTCAGCCAACGGGCTGCCCAGCTGACACTCTCGGGTGCGCTCACCCCAACCCTGACCGGTGGACTTCACATCACTGCCAATGCCGTTGGTTCGGAAAAAACCCATACTGCCCAGGCCATTACTGCACAGCTGCGGTTATCGACCCACGCAAGTCTTCAGCTTCAGGCACGGCACCAGCTGCTCTCCCAGGATCGGGGCTGGAGTGGAATTATTGGATTTTCTTACGCGTTTGCTCGACAGCATGCGTCACTCAGCAGCGCAGTTACCCTGCACCCCCAGGGTGACGCGCAGCGTCGTGGTCCCGATCTCAGAATATCGGGCAGTATGAATACGCCCGGGCTCTACGGTCCGCAGCTCAATACGGCGCAGACCGTCGGCAGTCAGGAGCGAACCGATATATTCGCCCGCTACGCGAGCCCCTATGGCGATGGATCGATACGCGCCGACAGCCTGAGCCAGCGGCTCGCCTGGTCCGGATCAACCCGGCTTTGGCTGAGCTCAGAAGCGATACTGTTTGCTCCGATTGGCGAGGAGAATCTTGTCATTCAACAGATCGGACAGCCCGCGATCCGGATTCAACACGGTGGCCGCGACCGGCAGATCTCCGATAGCGTCGGCCGTGCAGTGTTTCGCAAAGCACCTCCGTGGACCGATTCGGTGTACAGCATCGACCCCAAGACACTGCCATTTGGTGCCACACTGGCCGCCCACCGGGTGACGATTCCCCTGGCCAGTAATCGGGTCTATCTGGTGGACTATCGGGCCCTATGGTCGCGTGCGCAGCATTGGCGAATCGCCAATGCGGGTGCGTTAAATCTTTCGAATGCGATCCACGCCCGTGATCGGCATGGAAGAACAGTCTTCATCACCCCTGATGGCTATGCGGATATTCAGTCATCGGATGCCTTACCGCTCATGATTATCTCGGCATACGACCGCCTGCTGTGTACGCTTAGCCGCACACCCGCCGCCCATGAGTCTGAGGCCCTGCTTAGCTGCACAGAACAACGCAACCTTTAGATTATCTATTTGGCCCGCACTACTTCGGAGAAATCCCATGTCTAACCCACCCCGTAGCCAGCACCTTCGCCAGTTGATTCATCAAATGCTCAACGAGCTAGAGATCATTTCAGGAAGCGCACATCTGATTGGTTTAAACGCGACGCTCACGGAGTCAGACCGATCCGACCTGGAGAGAATCATCCAATCAGTAAAAACAATCCATGGATTAACACGTGCGCTAGATGATGGAGCATCTATCCCCGGCCAATGAACGGCATCTTGCTGGCCATCACCGTCATGAACAGGACGTTTGCCGAGAGCGGCAGCCCCGCCATGTAGGCCACAGCATCAGCGACATCAGCAACATCCATTCTTGGCTCGGCAACACGGGTGCCATTGGCCTGGAGGGCGGCAGCGCCAAACCCAGCGGTCATTTCAGAGGCGGCGTTACCAATGTCAATCTGACCACAGGCGATATCAAACGCACGACCATCTAGAGAGAGCGACTTGGTCAGGCCAGTGATTGCGTGCTTTGTTGCCGTGTAGCCCACAGACTGTGGGCGCGGGGCATGCGCAGAAATAGATCCGTTGTTGATAATTCGGCCGCCCTGTGGCGTCTGCCTGCGCATCTGCGCAAATGCAGCGCGGGCACAGAGAAAAGCGCCAGTAAGATTGACCTCAACCGATTCGCGCCAGTCGCTCACGGAGAGTTCATCAATGAGCTGGCCTGGCGGAAAAATTCCTGCATTGTTGAATAACAGATCGACACGAGACCATCGGGCCACCACTTCCGTAAACAGGGCGTCTACGTCCTGCTCCTTAGATACGTCGCCGGAGATCACCAGGGCGGCATCTCCCCATGACTGGGCGGTCTCACGCAGGGCAGTCTCGCGACGCCCAAACAAGGCGACACGCCATCCGGCCTGCAAGAGGCGTCTGGCCGATGCGCGGCCAATTCCGCTACCCGCTCCGGTAACGATCGCGATGCCGGGACGGCGGTCGGAGGATCCTCGATCTGCAGCACTCATGCGATTTTCCTTTCCTTTAGTAACATTTCACCCTTAACTGCCTCACAGTGTAATTTCAAATTGAAGCCAGTCTCGGTCATTTATCTGCACGGTTTTCGTAGCTCGCCACAGTCCTCCAAGGCCGTGATGGTGGGCGCGGATCTGCTGGCTGCGGGGATTCGCTACTGCTGCCCACAGCTTGACATTGCGCCTTTGACTGCAATGGCTCAGGCCGAAAAAGAAATCAATCAGGCGCTCGAGCGCGGCGATGACGTCCGTCTTATCGGAAGTTCCTTAGGCGGATTTTTCGCCAGCGCACTCATGGAACGGCATCCAGCGGCCAAACGATTTAAGGCAGCACTCTTAAATCCCGCGCCCTGGCCAGCGCGCGACCTGAAAGACTACGTCGGCGAACTACCCGCCTGGCATACCAACGAAGTGCTGCAATTCCGTGCCGAATATATCGACGATCTCCGGTCACTGGAGGTCGGCATTTCAGATCCGATGCGATACCTCTTGGTGGCCGCGAAAGGAGATGAATTGCTGGACTGGAAAGAAATGGTGGCCCGTTATCCAGGTGCACAGCAGATCATCATCGAGGGTTCTGACCACAGCATCAGCGACTTTGACCAGCACTGGCCCGCTATTCGAAGCTTTCTACTGTCATGACTGGGCATCCCGGATGCCGCGGGAAAAATTAACCTGCCGTAGCAACACCAGACCCACCAAAAAAAATAATCCCGTGATCAACATCGCCGTGCGATGGGCATTATCGGTAGCCCAAGTGACCAGGCCATAGCTCACCGGCCCCAGGATCGCAGACAAATTCACTGCCACTCCCCACAGGCCAAAGGTCTCTGCCTGATGGCCAGGCCGTGCGAGAGATGCCACCGCAGCCCGGGCCCCGCTCTGAGAGGCGCCCATGGCAAGGCCCGCGAAATTTGCCGCAACCCAAAAGAGCGCCTCGGTCTTCGCCAGCCAGGCTACTGCAACCATGCACAGCCAGAAACCCAGGGCAATGGTCAGGCCCCGCGCATGCCCGATCCGATCCTGCAGCAGTCCGAACGCCCAGGCGCCCAGCGCAGCAGTGATATTGACCACCAGAATCAACATAATCGTCTGGGCCAATGAAAATCCCATCACCTGCTGCGCGTATACGGCTGCGAGTGCGATCACGGTTTGTACGCCCGCGTGATACACCGTGACGCAGAGTAGAAAACGGCGTAAGTCAGGTTGTCGGGCGGACAGCCGCCAGGTCTCACGAAGCCGTCCCCAGCTCACTGAAAGCCAATCCCGCCAGCTCCAGACCGCAGCAGATTCGGCCGGCGATGCACGTTCTTTGAGAACCCACAATGCAGGCAATGCGACCAGACAAAACAGACCAGCGGTAAACAGCATCGTTCCGCCCACGATTTCTTGGGCAGACATGGACCTAGACTGGGCATGCCCCACCCATGCCAGAGCACCCGCGAGGGCCGCAAGACCGCCGAGATACCCCCATGCCCAGCCGTATCCGGAGACGCGGCCATACGACTCAGGCTTCGCGATCTCTGGCAGAAAAGCTGCAGCCATATCCTGATGGGTCGCATAACAAAAATTTGAAATAACCAATAAAACGGCCGCCCAGAGCCACATCCCCGGGCCTACCGTCGACAACAACGCCGTTGCAATAACGCATCCAAAAGTGGTGCCCACGAGCAGGGATTTTTTTCTTGCCCGAAGATCCGCAAACGCTCCCAGAATCGGCGCGGTCAACATCACCAGGGCATAGCTGATCGACAAGACAAGCGTCCAGGCCAGCGTTGCCAGGGCCGAGCCCGACATCACCGTTGACACGAAATAGGCATTAAAAACTGCGGTCAGCACGACGGTGGTGTAGCCCGAGTTCGCAAAATCAAGGCTCGCCCAGGCAAAGGCCTCTTTGCGGGTGAGCCCGTCTCGAAGCAGGGTCGGTTGGTTATGCATAGCCTGTCATCATGAGGCAAAATTCCAACTGCGTCCCCCAGTTCAACCCCTGGCCCGACGACCAATCCATGACCGAAAAAACTCCGTACCCCCAGGCCACTGTGGCCACGCCAAAAAAAGTATTCGTTCGCACCTTTGGCTGCCAAATGAACGAGTACGACTCCGACAAAATGATCGACGTGCTGAGGGCCCGCCACGGCATGGAGCCTGCCCACACCCCAGAGGAGGCCGATGTCTTCCTGCTCAACACATGCTCGGTCCGAGAAAAGGCCCAGGCCAAGGTATTTTCTGACCTCGGCCGTGTCCGAGAACTCAAGAAAAATAATCCCAATCTGATTATCGGCGTGGGCGGCTGTGTGGCATCCCAGGAAGGGCAGGCCATTATCGAGCGTGCGCCCTACGTGGATGTGGTGTTTGGGCCCCAGACCCTGCATCGGCTTCCTGACCTGATTGAGGCCAGACGACGCACGAACCGCCCCCAGGTGGATATTCGGTTTCCTGAGATCGAGAAGTTTGACCACCTGCCACCCGCCCGTGTGGAGGGACCAACAGCATTCGTCTCTATCATGGAAGGGTGCAGCAAGTACTGCAGTTTCTGCGTCGTGCCTTACACACGCGGAACAGAGATCTCCCGGCCGCTCGAAGATGTTCTTGCGGAGATCGCCGAATTGGCCGTCCAAGGGGTACGCGAGATCACACTGCTTGGCCAGAATGTCAATGCGTATCTCGGTACATTCGATAAATCTGAACCGAACGCCGGCCAGGCCGACTTTACAACGCTACTGGAGCTGGTGAGTGAAATTGACGGCATAGAGCGCATCCGCTACACCACATCCCATCCGAGAGAGTTTACCCAGCGGCTTATCGATGCCTACGAAAGGCTGCCCAAGCTGGTAAGCCATGTCCATCTCCCTGTACAGTCCGGATCGGATCGAGTCCTCGCCGCAATGAAGCGTGGCTATACGGCGTTGGAATATCGCTCCATTATTCGTCGACTGAGAAAAATACGGCCGGATATCGCTGTATCGACCGATATCATTATCGGATTTCCCGGAGAGTCTGACGAAGACTTTCAGGCCACCATGAACCTGGTTCAGGATATCGGCTTCGACACATCATTTAGCTTTATCTACAGCGCCCGACCCGGCACCCCTGCCGCGGATCTCCCAGATGACACACCCCGGGATCTCAAACTGCAACGCCTGCAGCATTTACAAACAACCATCGAGAGCAACGCCCGCCAACTCAGCGAATCGATGGTAGGCAGCACACAGACAATCTTGATTGAAGGGCCATCAAAGAAAAATCCTGCGCATGAGCTCCAAGGAAGAACCGAGAACAACCGGGTCGTTAATGTGGAAGCGCCCCCTGAGCGTCATCACGCGTTAATCGGCTGCCTGCAGCCAGTAAAAATTATCCAGGCCTACCCGCACTCGCTTCGCGGAGAACTGATCTAAGTGGTACCGCTGGGCTTATCGCTACAGTTCAGGCCTGGATGCCAACCAGGCGACTGGCCGTTGACCCGACCACGACTGCGGCGGCTCGTATGGGCGAGCCTGCCTGCAGATTGCAGTCAAGCGCAGATCACGATTGTGGTGATGGGACGCGCTGAGGCACATCGACTAAATCTGGAATTTCGTAAAAAAGACTATCCAACCAATATCCTGACCTTTCCTTATTCGCCACCACCCGATCTTCAGGCTGACCTGGTTTTCTGCATGCCCGTCATCCGGGCTGAAGCCAAAAGCCAGGGCAAACCGCTTGATCATCACCTCGCGCATCTGATTGTTCACGGCGTTTTGCACGCGGCAGGCCTGGATCACGACCATGAATCCGAGGCACAGGCCATGGAAGCGACGGAAACGGCCATCCTGCGGCGTTTTCGTATTTCTGACCCTTATTCCGAGAATAACCACCGGATTTAGGCCGCCACAATCCGGTCTTATGGCACCATAGGGATCCCGAAACTCTGACTTCACCGCATGGGTGATCGACCTTCCGGCGATTCACGCGCCGGGTACAAATCGCAATTTGAGCGACTCCTTGCCCGGCTTTTTCGCCGGACAGATGACAAAGAAGATCTCATGGAGCAGCTCCGAGAAGCCCAGGAGCATGCGGTTATCGACGCCGACGCCGTCTCCATGATGGAGGGCGTGATGCAGGTCGCCGATCTACAGGTTCGGGATCTGATGATTACGCGATCACAAATGGATGTGATCGATATCGACGATCCATTAGAAAAAATTCTCCAGGTAGTGGTTTCTACCGCGCATTCCCGTTTCCCCGTAATTGAAGGCAAGCGGGACAATGTCATCGGTATTTTGCTTGCCAAAGACCTTCTGAAATGTCTGGCCCAGCAGGAGACTGATCTACGTGGCATGCTGCGGCCAGCCGTTTTTGTGCCGGAGTCAAAGCGACTAAATGTAATGCTGCGCGATTTCCGAGTGAACAGAAATCATATTGCCATAGTGGTCGATGAATATGGCGGTGTCGCTGGCATGATCACCATTGAAGATGTGCTCGAACAGATCGTTGGCGACATTGAGGATGAACACGATATCGAAGAGGACGACGACAACATTGTCGCGATGCCCCGGCAACATGGCCGGTTTCGCGTTCGGGCGCTTACTTCACTTGAGCAATTTAACGCTGCGTTTTCCACCTCGCTGGCAGATGAACAGGTCGACACAATTGGTGGATTTGTGACCGATCATTTCGGACGGCTGCCCCATCGTGGCGAGCAGATTGATATTGATGGGTTCCGATTTGAGATACAACGGGCCGATGCCCGTCAGATCCACGTGCTGGTTGTCCAGCGGATCACCGCACCCGACATGGCATGAGGCGTCTGATCGCCGTTGGGGTGATCCTTGCCTACACGGCTGGTCTTCACTGGATTTTTATCAGTCTGCATGACTACGGAGACCTGCCGGCATGGCTGGCCGCCCTTGCGACACTTCTGCTGTCAATTTATGTCTCGGCCTTCACCCTCACTGCGCTCGCCCTGTGTCGATGGCTTGGCCTGAAAAGCCATCAGTGGTGGACCCCGTTTATCGTCGCGGGAATATTCACGCTCGCTGAGTGGCTCCGAGGGACGCTGCTCACCGGGTTTCCTTGGCTCGCCTTGGGCTATCTGGCCATCGATACGCCACTTGCGGGCTTTGCTCCGATTGTGGGCGTGTATGGCGTCGGATTTCTCGCCGTCTTATCGCTGGTGTGGGCCGCACAATCGATACGGCATCGGTCTTGGGCTGCCTTTGGCGGAATCATCGTGGTGGTGTTAGGCGGGTTCAGCCTGCAACAACACCCGTTCACCGAGCCAACCGGCGCGCCGCTGCGTATCGCACTTGTGCAAGGTGCGATTGAACAGTCAATGAAGTTTGACCCAAATCGGGAGGCACAGGCACTTCAGACCCATCTCGAGCTTGCCCGACCGGCGACCGGTCCAGGCGGTGCACAACTGATTGTGTTTCCCGAGACTGCTCTGGTCAGGCCTTGGGATCTGGTTACGCCCCAGACCCGAGAAGCCTTTTATCGCCTCACCCAATCTGGGGGTGCCAGCGTGATGCTCGGTCTGCCGCTAAGAGATGCGGATGGATATCGCAACAGTCTCATTGCCATTCACGAATCTACGCCGCCAGGTCAGTTTTCTCATCGGTACGATAAACATCATCTTGTACCCTTCGGTGAATTCATTCCCTGGGGATTTCGTTGGTTTGTCGACATGATGAAGATGCCTCTCGGCGACTTCCAGCGCGGCCGAGAGCGACAAAGTCCAATCCCTATTCGCGATCAGCGTATTGGTGTCAACATTTGCTTCGAAGATCTGTTCGGCGAGGAGCTCATTAGACCGCTCGCGCCTGAACTCAGTCCAGATCAGCATCCCACCATTTTGCTAAACATCAGCAATCTGGCCTGGTTTGGCGACACCATCGCCCTGTCGCAGCACCTTTCCATTGCCCGCATGCGGGCAATGGAAACGGGCCGGCCGATGATACGTGCGACCAACACCGGGGCAACCGCGGCAATTGATCACCGCGGCATCGTGACCGATCAGATTGCATTCGCACGGCCGGGGTTATTGCTGACTCAGGTCCGCGGCACACAGGGGCTCACCCCTTTCGTGCGCTGGGGCAACCAGCCAATTCTCGCCCTCAGTCTGTTTTTACTTGCAAGCGGCCTATTGCTGAAGGCGCGCAGGCGATAGGCCACAACGGGTGTCGGCTAGAATTCACAAATGCCTAGCTTTCAGAAAATTATCTTAACGCTTCAGGAGTACTGGGATGCGCAGGGATGTGCGCTGCTTCAGCCGATTGACCTTGAGGTCGGTGCTGGCACCTCCCATACCGCAACATTTCTACGGGCTCTGGGTCCTGAGCCATGGCGTGCGGCATACGTTCAGCCCTCACGTCGCCCGAAAGATGGTCGGTACGGGGAAAATCCAAACCGTCTGCAGCATTACTATCAGTACCAGGTCGTTTTAAAACCGTCACCGGAAAATATTCTCGATCTTTATCTGGGCTCACTAAAAGCCCTGGGCATAGATCCCGAAGTCAATGATGTGCGTTTTGTTGAAGATGACTGGGAAAATCCAACCCTCGGGGCCTGGGGGCTGGGATGGGAAGTCTGGCTAAACGGCATGGAAGTGACCCAGTTCACTTATTTTCAGCAGGTCGGAGGATTGGACTGTGCGCCCATTACCGGAGAGATTACCTATGGCATCGAGCGTCTGGCGATGTACCTCCAAGGCGTTGAAAACGTGTTTGACCTCACATGGACTGAATGGCAAGAACAGGGCCAGACCAGAACGCTAAGCTATGGCGATGTCTACCACCAGAATGAAGTTGAGCAGTCCCAATACAATTTTGAACATAGCAACGTGCCCGTCTTATTCTCGCGATTCGCGGAGCACGAGGCCGATGCCAAACGTCTTCTGGAGACTGGACTTGCCCTTCCTGCCTACGAGCAGATCCTGAAAGCGGCCCACAATTTCAACTTGCTCGATGCCCGAGGCGCTATCTCGGTTACCGAACGCGCACAGTACATTGGTCGAATTCGGAATCTATCCCGGGCGGTTGCACAGGCCTATGTTGAATCCCGAGAGCGCTTGGGCTTTCCCATGCTGGTGGCCCGATGATGCCCATGACCGCACCACTCTTAATTGAACTACTTACTGAAGAGCTGCCGCCAAAGGCACTCAGGCGCCTAGGCGAATCCTTTGCGCAGTCCATCCTGAGTCAGCTGATTAAAGATGAAATCTGCAATACGAATGTGAAGGCCACTCAGTTTGCCAGCCCAAGACGCCTGGCTGTACTCATCGATGCGGCGCGAGACCAGGCACCTG
>Ga0255182_1000374_pt1 | contig 31996 bp, 26 predicted proteins | sample Atl_UVDOM_RepA_8_FD_188420 | JGI IMG/M metagenome (GOLD analysis project Ga0255182, IMG submission 188420) | Freshwater microbial communities from Altamaha River, Georgia, United States - Atl_UVDOM_RepA_8d | ecosystem: Environmental > Aquatic > Freshwater > River | place: USA: Georgia...
CTGGTAATTACATCCAATAGAGGTGCTATGGCTGAAGTTGCGGGGAAAGGGGCTTTATTAGTAGATCCTCATTCTGTCAAGGCTATTCATAATGGAGTGATATCCGCTATTCATAATTTACCACTGCGGACCTCTCTTTTATCTGAGGGTATTTTTAATAAAGACAAGTATAATATGCAAACTATCATGCAACAACACGAATCAGTATATTCTAATTTTTGAAACACGCTTACACCATAAAAATGAATATTTTAGGAATAAACTACGGGCATCCAGACGCAGCAGCTATTTTACTAAAAAAAGGAGAGTGGTTGGCTGGTTCTGAAGAGGAAAGATTTACCCGGATTAAACATTGGGAAGGTTTCCCTTCCGAATCGATTTCATTTTGTCTGGATAGCTCGGGTATTACCTTTGATCAACTTGATTTTATTGCTGTAGCGGGCGATAAGACTGCCAATATGTATAGAAAGCTCCTTTTCATTTTAAAGCATCCTACCTATTTTAAGAAATCTAAACACCCATTTGGCAGATTTTCCAGCGTATGGAAACTGCAATTTCCTCATTGGTTACTTTCCAGTAAACTTAAGTTTGTTGAGCATCACAGAGCACATCTTGCTTCTGCTTTTTATAGTTCGCCATTTGAGGAGGCCTTAGTTTACTCAGTTGATGGTTCGGGTGATTTTTCAACATCGATGTGGGGTATTGGAAAGGGAAATAAGATAAATATAATGGGAAATACCAGTTTTCCTCATTCCCTTGGTTTGTTTTATACGGCATCAAGTCAGTATTTAGGTTTTCACGAAGTTGGAGATGAATATAAAGTGATGGGCTTGGCTGCCTATGGCAATCCCATTTATTTTGAGAAAATGCTACAGATGTTTCACTTTCAGAAAGATGGCAGTTTTAAATTGAATGGTTCTTATTTTATATGGGATAATCCGCTGATAAGGAAAAATAATGGTGCCGGGTGTCCGGGTATTTCCCTTTTTTATTCAAAGCAATGGACATCTGAATGGGGGAATCCGAGATTGATCGGAGAAGAAATTTCCACTTTTCATGCTGATTTTGCGGCATCTACCCAAAAAGTCTTTGAACATATTTTAATGTATAGATTAAATTATCTGGCTGGAAAATGTGATTCCAGAAATCTCTGTTTAGCTGGTGGTTCCATTCAAAATTCTGTTGCCATGGGTAAGATAAAAAGGTTTACACCATTTAGGAATATATACATACCCAGTGCTTCCAATGACGCAGGTCTTTCTTTAGGTGCTGCACAATGGTTATATTTTCAACTTTTAAATGGGAAGAGAAAGAAACCTATTTATCATTCTTTTAAGGGGATTTCTTATTCCGATGATCAGATAAAATTAATATGTAATCAGGAAAAATTGATTTTTCAAACGTTTAATGGGGAGGAAATGATTCAAAAAGTAACAGATATATTGCTATCAGGTGGTATTATTGGCTGGTTTCAAGGTAATGCGGAATTTGGCCCCAGGGCACTTGGGAACAGATCTATCCTGGCAAATCCTTCTATTCCTGATATTAAAGATAAGCTAAATGGAATTGTTAAAAACAGAGAAAAATTTCGCCCTTTTGCCCTTTCTGTGTTAGCAGATTATCAACAAGATTTCATTGGGAAAAATGATTTTTTACCATTTATGGAGCAGGTTCTGGTACCTGAAGGGAAAGAAATGAGACAAATTCAACCTCTTTTTCATGTTGACCATAGTATCCGGATCCATTCTGTCCGAAAAACTGAAAATGACATTTTTTATCAGCTTATTAAAAATTTTCATTCAAAATCTGGGATTCCGGCCTTACTGAATACTTCATTTAATGTAAATGAACCTATAGTAAATTCTCCCTCAGATGCTATCAGGTGTTTTCAGCGAACGGCTCTGGACTATTTAATTATGGGTAAAATATTGATAAAAAAACAAAAAGATGAAAAATAGATGGATAAGTATTGTTACGCCAACTTTGAATTGTGAAAACACCATTTTGGCCTGTGTAAATACGGTTAAAAATCAGGAATATAAATATGTTGAACATATAATCGTCGATGGAAATTCAACTGACGGCACCATTGAAAAACTAACAAAAGAAACATTCAAAGGAATAATTATAAAGGGATATGATTCGGGAATATATGCAGCCATAAATAAGGGTATTCTTAAAGCTAAGGGTCAGGTCATAGGAATTTTGCATGGTGATGATTATTATGCGAATAACCAGGTATTGAATCAGGTAATGGCCTTATTCCAAAGTGGCATGGAGGCCGTTCTGGGCGATGTATGGTTTGTTCCGCATCGGACTGGAAATAAAATTATAAGAAAATATGCTACAAGATACTGGTCACCCAGTCATTTCAAATGGGGCATTCAGCCACCGCATCCAGGCTTTTTCTTGTTAAAAAGAAAATATGTTGAATTAGGACTTTATAAAGAACATTATGAAATTGCGGGAGATTTTGAATTTCTGTTAAGAGGATTTGAAAAGGGAAACTGGAAGTTTAGCTTCCTCCATACCCCCCTTATTTTTATGAGGTCAGGAGGTAAAAGTAAATTCTCATTAAAAAACCTGAGGGTAATCAACCAGGAATGCTACCTTGCTTGTCAGGAAAATAAGGTAAAAATTTTTCCCGGACAATTGTTGTGGCGCTACCTCCCCAAATTATTGGGTGTGCTGATACCTGTCCTGGGTTATTTTCGACGGTTTCTGTTTTGAACTTGATTATTTTGGATTATTTTCATAAAATAATTGTACTTTAGCGTCAATTAATAATTGTTTTTTAAAGATTGCTTTTGGCGTTAAACATTTGGTTAACAATAAGATATTTTATTTTCATAGTTTGTTTGCGACTTATGAACGGCGAAGCCTTATGTTTTTTTAATGAACACATTTCATTATATGATAAATAAGAATGTAGTTTTCCAACAATATATTTTTTGCTTTTTAATTCTATTACTTCCTGTTTTGGGTGTTGCCCAGGTTGAAGTTCCTTTCTTACCCGAGAGTGAAATTAACTATGTTATTGAGAAGGGAATTGAAAACGGCTTGAGTGATTTCCAAATAACCGATGAATTAAGAAAAAGAGGATTGGGAGATAGTGAATTATCTGCCTTGAATGCAAAAATATTAACAAAAAGAAGGGAAATATTAAAAACAAAAAAAGAAGAGGTTCCCTCTGAAGGTGCAGATTCATTACCTCAAAATGATAAAACGGATAAATCAAAATTGTTAAGTGGTAAACTGGAGGTTAAATCTAATGTTTTTGGAAGAGAAATATTTTTACAAAATCAAATTTCTTTTACACCAGAAATAAGAATGCCAAGTCCGGATAATTATATTCTTGGTTCCGGCGATAGGTTAATGTTAGATTTAAGTGGCGTTCAGGACAGGGAACAAGAACTATTGGTTTCCACAGAGGGATTTGTTAGGATAAATTTGATTGGTCCTGTTTATGTTGCTGGTTTAAGTTTGAGTGAGGCGAAAAATAAGATTAAATGGTTATTTGCAAAAATATACCCTCAAATTACATCTGGATCGACTAAAATTTCACTTTATTTAACCCGATTCAGATCAATTCAAATATTAGTTACCGGAGAAGCTGTTAAACCGGGGCATTATAATGTGTCTTCTTTGTCCACTGTCTTAAATGTATTATATGATTGCGGAGGTCCTTCTGATTTGGGGTCTTTCAGGAATATTGAATTGATCAGAGGAAATAAAATTTTAGATACCATTGATCTTTATCCTTTCCTAACCAAAGGAATTTTACCTAAAGATTACAGATTAGAAGAGCGGGACATTATTAGAATTCCGATGGCTGAGAATGTTGTGAACATGGGTGGGGCCGTCAAAAAGCCAATGATATATGAATTTTCTGATGGAGAAAAATTGGCCGATTTGATTCAATATGCCGGAGGTTTTAAAGAGGGTGCTTACAAATCACAAATTCAAATAGAGAGATTTACAGAAAAAGAGAAGATTGTAATGGATATTACAAACGAACACTTTTCAGATTGTAACCTTTTTCCTGGTGATAAAGTGTCCGTTGGGTTCGTATTAGATAGATTTAATAATAAAGTTACCATTTCTGGGTCTGTTTACAGGCCTGGTGCCTACTCTCTGGAAACTACAAAATCAATAAAGGATTTAATTAGGTTGGCCTCAGGATTAAAACCTGACACTTACCAGGAAAGAGCCCTGTTATTTCGTTTAGAGGCAAATGACAGGAAGTCTGTGTTAAAATTGAATTTAAAATCCATTTTAGAGGGTGAGAGTGAGGATATATTACTTCAATCAGATGATGAATTGGTTATAAAGAGTATTTTTGAGTTAGAAGAAGAAACCTCCGTTACAATAAATGGTTCAGTTCAAAATCCTGGTTCATTTCCATTTAGGGAAGGAATCAAACTTGAAGACTTATTATTTTTGGCGGGGGGATTAAAATCCGATGCGTATAAAGAGAGAATTATAATATACAGGAAGGGCTTAAATCAGAAAATGGAATCTATATCTCTATCTTTGTCAGATCAGAACAAAGAGGATATATATTTAAGCGCAGGGGATATCATCCATGTTCAGTCGCAAGAGAAAATGAGTGATATTGGATATGTTACGATATTGGGAGAAGTTAAAAAACCAGGAATTATACCTTTTGCTGATAGTTTATCCCTTCAGGATGCGATTGTTTTATCGGAGGGTTTAACCGAATTTGCCTCTGTGTTTAATATTGAAATAGTAAGAAGACTGGACAGTATCAATTTATTTTCGACAAATAGTGAGTTGACAAAAAGCATAAATGTAGATCTTTCAACGCTCTTAGATGGCAAAACAGGTGACCTATCATTAAGAGCTTATGATGTAATTACTGTTCGACGAAATCCGCAAATCAGGGAACAGGCATTTGTAAAGATTGAGGGAGAAGTTTTTTTCCCTGGAGAATATGCTTTGCAACGAAGGGATGACAGAATTAGTAGTTTATTCCTTAGAGCAGGTGGAGGATTACCTGAAGCTAATGTGGACAGAGCGAAGTTAATCAGAAAATTAAATACCAGAAGGGTTTTAGATGAAATCGAGGTAAATACAGAAAAAATAGTTGAGGATGAAAAATTAAAGGAAGAACAAATAAAAATTAATTTGAATAAAACAGAAATTGACGTTGCTATTAATCTTAGACAGGCTTTAAAAAATCCGGGCTCGAATGCTGATATTTTTCTTGAAAATGGTGATAAATTAATAATTCCCAAAGTAAATAAGCTAATTCTTATTGATGGAGAGGTTTATCAGCCTATTGGTATTAATTTTATAAATGGTAAAGGAACCAAATATTATGTTAATCAGGCCGGTGGATTCAAGAATGGCGCTGAAAAGGACAAGACGTATATTTTATATCCTGATGGAAGGGCTTTAGCGACCAGGAAAATTATAGGACTTTTTAATTCTTATCCCAAAATTGAACCAGGGGCGACCGTTATGGTGCCTAAAGTTGTCGTGGACAATAAAACGAAAAAACCATTGAGCATTTCCGATTTAGCCCTTGCCTCATCTACTATTGCGGGTATTTCTACTTTTATCTTGGGAATTGTTCAATTATTAAAATAAGAATGACAAACAAAACGGAGGACTACGATTTATATCCGGGTGAAATTAGTATTCCTGAATTCAAAGAGAAATTACGGGTAAAGTTTAATCAGATTAAAAAATTTTGGATTTTTATAATAGTATTTGCTTTGCTTTTAGGGACTGTGGGTTGGTTTTATGCCAGGCAACTCCCCACTTATTATGCTGCTAATATTTTGTTTATCTTAAGTTCAGGTAATCAACAAGTAAGTCAGAACAATATTATTGCACAGCAATTAGGCTTAGGTCAAAAGGAAAATAGTGAAAATGGGCTTTACACGGTTCAAAACTTTTTGGGCTTATTGACACATGGAAAAATGATTAGAGAAACTTTATTATTACCCTATCCAGGTAATGAAACCAAATCTTTTGCATCCATATTTTTAGCTTTAGAAGGAGAAAAGGAGGCCGGCTTTCCCTTAAAATCAATTCCTTATGACGAATTGAATAAAGAACAAGTGAGCATATTAAGGAACTTATCTGACAGAATAAAACCACTTTTAACGGTCAAACCTGCCGAAGATGGAACAAATTTCACTCAGCTTTCGGGAAGATTTGAGAACGAAGAATTTGCAAAGTACTTTACAGAGGCATTGTTACAATATACTTTACAATTTTATGTAGAGGGGAAAACAAAAGAAATCAAAAAGAATATCAATCAGATAGAGCAACGGAAGGATAGTTTACTGAGATTGTTAATTAATAAGTCAAAGCGAATTGCCAATCAGTCTGTACAATCTATTGATCTGAATCCTGCTTATAGTGCCTCTATGGTGGAGGGGCAATTACTTAGCAATGAGGGAGAATTTATTGGTAAGTTATATTCAGAATCGGTTGCCAGTCTGGAGCTGGTGAGGAGTGAATTAAGACAACAAACGCCCCTTTTTACCATCATAGAGGAAGCAGAATATCCGCTGATTAAAGAAATTCAACCGGCGATGAGATGGTTTTGGGCCTTGTTTGTTTTAGGTTTTTTGATGGGGGTCATTTATTTTGGGGTGCGGGGATGAGGGGGAAAATGAAAAGAGTAATTACTATTACATATAACGATTTGGGTATTTCTTGGGGGCCCGCAATACATTTTTTAGAATTATGGAATAATTTTGCTAGAATAAATCAAGATATAACAGTTGTTGGAATTTCTCCAAGTTGGACGAAGAGAAAATGTATTTTAAATCCTTTATTTAGGCATCATTCAATTGAAATATTAGATGTTAAGGGCGTAAGACAAATAATTTATGATTTTCGAGTATTTTTATATATTCTGAGATATACTTTAAACGATGATATAATTTATATCAGATATAGTTCATTCCATTTGTTCACTATTTTATATTTAATTTTAAGTAATAAAAAGTTTGTAATAGAAATTAATGGATTAGCATTTGAGGATCTAACCTCTGCACGAACAAAAAAATGGAGAATTTTTCTATTTCTTTTACAAGAATCACTAATATTAAAAAAATCAAAATTAATAATTACCGTAAGTGATGGTATAAAAAATACAATTAGAGGGAGGTATAAAATTTTAAATAATATTTTTACTATTAGAAATGGAATTTCGGATCAATTTTTAAAACAAAATGAAATCAAACAGCAATTAAAATCTATTATTTATGTAGGAACTTTTACCCCATGGGATGGATCATATTTAATTCCTAAACTTGCAGAAAAGTTCCCGGATATTAATTTTATATTAATAGGAAATGGATTAATGAAAAATAAAATTGAAAGTTTAGGGCTAACAAATATAAATTGTTTGGGGGAAATAAATTATAGTGATTTACCAAAGTATTATGACCAGGTTGACGCTGCTCTCGTACTTTATGAGTATGAAAGGCACAGGAATATTGAAGTTTCTTCAATTAAGACGCTTGAATACTTCTATTCTAAATTACCTATTTTTACTACGAATATTCCTGGGCAAGGTTTTATAGCGGCCTACGATATTGGATATTTGATTGGCGAGTTTGAACCAATTGAACAAGCATTTAGATATTTTATAAACAATTACATGACTTATAATGAAAATTACTTGAAATTAAATGCGGAGATTTTTGATAACTACGGTTGGAAAAGAACGGCAGAGCAGACTCATGATTTGCTTAGAGAATTTTAAGATTCCATGTTAAACCCTAAAGTTTCAGAGAAAATTAGCATGGCATTTTATATTATATTAAATGCTTCCACAATAAATTTAAACCATTTTTCCAAGTTTTTATTTTTTTTTAGCCGTAAGAACTTAGATATTTTTCAACCAGCATTAAATTCAAGAAAATACTAACCTTCTTGAGTTTATTTGACTCAATAATTTTTTAGTGACTTTTAATATATAATTGAATCTAATGAATATTCACCAACTTAACAGATATTATATATAACTGTTTTATTAATTTTATTAGGCAGAAGATCATTTTTTTATCAACTCCGAAACTTTATTAAATATTTAGGGGTGATAGGATTGTAATTACATTAAAATTGAAAAAAATAGTTCACATAATTTCTGGTCTAAAGAGTGGTGGTGCAGAACGATCGCTCTTTAATATTTGTAATTCTAACATAAATAATTATTTTAAACAATCAGTTATTTGCCTTGGAGATAAAGCTATATATGGTGATAAACTAGAGGAGTTAGGTGTAGAAGTTTACTATTTAAATTTTAAAAATAGCAATAAATTATATGCATCTTTAAATTTTAAAAACATAATAATAAAAATATCGCCAGATATTGTTCAAGGTTGGATGACTCACGGAAATTTTGCCTCAGTTCTTGCCTATTTTATTTTAGCTGGTCGCCCATCTCTATTTTGGAATATTAGACAAACTGTATACAAGCTTAAGCATGAGAATATTCTGACCAGATTCTTATTTTTAATTAATATTTTACTATCCAGGATACCTAATAGAATTATATCAAATGCAAAGATATCTATTAGGCAGTTAATTAAATTTGGTTACAAAATCGATTCATTTATTTTAATTCCGAATGGTTTTGATACAAATTATTGGAAACCAAATCATAATCTTAGACAAATTGAAAGAAATAAATTAAAGTTCAATGACAATGATTTTGTATTAGGTTATGTAGGTCGATATCATCCTATGAAAAACATTAAGTTACTTCTTGAATCGTTCCAAAAGCTATCACAACATAATTCAAAAGTCAAATTGGTGATAGTTGGGCAAAATCTAAATAATTATAATATAAACGAGAAATCAATAATTGATATGATTCCTCAGAATCAAATTTTAATTATAGACAATACAGAAGATATTAAAAAGTATTATAATATTTTTGATTTATTAATACTTTGCTCCGCCTGGGGCGAAGGTTTCCCAAATGTTTTGGGAGAGGCAATGTCAAGTGAATTGTGTTGTATTTCTACGCCAGTTGGTGATACACCTGATATTTTAGAAGATGTTGGATACCTGGTTCCATTGGATGATGTGGATTTTTTAATAGAAAAAGTAAAAAATTGTATGGATAATCCCGAAGAGTTGAATAAACTTGGAAGGAATGCAAGAACTAAAATTAAAAACGAGTATTCAATGGAAAAAACAATAAATGCTTATCTTAATATTTATCTTAATTCTAAAAGATAATGTGCGGTTTTGTAGGGGTTTTATCCTCAACCTTTCTTAACGAAAGTACCTTACTGAAGATGACCAAATCTCTTCAACACAGAGGACCCGATGAATCAACTCTCTGGCAGGATTCTTTATCGGGTATTTCTTTAGGACATCAAAGGCTCTCTATCTTAGAACTATCAAACGCAGGCAGCCAGCCAATGTTCTCTGCTAATGCCCGGTTCACTCTGGTTTATAATGGCGAAATTTACAATCATTTAGCTTGTAGAAAGATCTTAGCTGATGATGGTCATATAATCGCCTGGAAGGGAAGTTCAGATACAGAAACGCTAATTGAAATGATTAGTGCTATAGGTTTAGAAAAAACCTTGAAACTCGCAACAGGTATGTTCTCTCTTGCCTTATGGGATAAAATGGAAAGAAAACTATTCCTTGCCAAAGACCGGTTTGGTGAGAAGCCACTTTATTACGGCTGGCAGGGCGATTCTTTCCTTTTTGGCTCGGAACTTAAAGCACTTAAAATTCATCCACATTTCTTAAATGAAATGAATACTACTGCTCTCAGTCTTTATTTACAATATAATTATGTGCCAACCCCATTATCTATTTATCAGGGCATAAGTAAATTAACACCAGGTAGCATTTTATCGGTTTCGCTGGATCAAAGGACGGTTTGTATGAGTACCTATTGGTCTGCCATTGAAACATTAGTTGAGGCTAAGAAGAATCTTTTTCAGGGTTCTGTTTTTGAGGCTATAGTTGAAACTGAAAATCTCCTTAAAAAAGCGGTGGAGGGACAATTGTTATCAGATGTTCCCCTGGGTGCATTTCTCTCCGGTGGTATAGATTCTTCCTTAATTGTGTCTCTAATGAGTGCTGTTTCTAATACACCAATAAATACATTTACTATTGGGTTCGATGAATATGAATTTAATGAAGCCGTGTATGCAAAAAAAATAGCTAGTTATTTAGGTACAAATCATACGGAACTTTATGTCAATCCAAAGGATTGTTTTGACGTAATTCCGTTGTTGGGTAGCATGTACGATGAACCTTTTGCTGATTCCTCCCAAATTCCAACCTATCTGGTAAGTAAATTGGCCGCTGGTTCCGTAAAAGTGGCCCTTTCCGGCGACGGTGGGGATGAGCTTTTTGGGGGATATAACCGATACTTTTTCGCAGATAAATTATGGGATAATCTGCGGTTAATTCCCGGTCCTCTTCGTTCAGGACTTCATACAATCCTGAACAAGTTGAATACCAATCAATGGGAGGTATTGTCAGGTGTATTTCATTTTATTTTACCTGAAAAATATAAATTATCTAATCTATCCGATAAACTAAAGAAAGCTTCCTCATTACTAGCCGTGAAATCTTTTGACGATGTTTATTTCAGAATAGTTAAACAATGGGAAAATCCTGAAGAAATATTAAATTTTGATTATCATTTGGACAAGAATAAGTTAATAAGCCATGATTTCATCCACCATAATATGGAAAAAATGATGTTGTATGATCTCCTTACTTATTTGCCCGATGATATTCTATGTAAGGTGGATCGTGCTGGTATGGCAGTTTCACTGGAATGCAGAATTCCTTTTCTAGATCATCATGTCTATGCATTTTCTTCTTCTTTACCTTTATCATATAAAATTAATAAAGGAACATCAAAATGGATATTAAGGGAAATACTCAAAAAATACATTCCTGATAATTTGATAAACAGACCAAAAATGGGTTTTGGAATTCCTTTGGAAGCATGGTTAAGAGGACCACTTAAAGAATGGGCTGAAGATTTACTCGATGAAATGGTCATAAAGGAGGGCGGAATGTTAAATCCAAAAGTGGTGAAGCAAAAATGGGAAGAACATATCTCTGGCAAAAGAAACTGGCATTACCAACTTTGGTCTATCCTCATGTTTCAGGCCTGGTATAAAGAAAATTATTAGTTTGGAGTTAATTGTAGGCATTGTTGGGCTCTTAATAGTTTTCATTATTTTAATGCTACTGAGTTACAGATTTAAAACGCTCAGTTTAGTTCTTATCACTGGTTTTCTTTTAAGGGTTATTGCAGCTTACTATCACACGTATATACATTTTCTTCCCGATTATCTCGATCCTCAAAAATTTGAAAGACTGGCATGGTCTTTTGGTGAAAATGGAATCCTTGAGGCTTTAATTCATTTTGGTGAAAGAGGTTCTAGTTACACTTATATGCATACTGTTTCATTGATTTATGCTATTATTGGAAGAAGTGTAATTTTTGTTCAAATGGTACACGTGATAGTAGGGATAATTAATATTATTTTAACCTATAAACTGAGTTATTTAATTTGGGAAAATGATGTATTGGCAAAAAAAGCGGCTTGGATTGTGGCTATTTTTCCAACATTAATTATGTATAGTGCCTTAACAAACCGGGAGGTTTTTATTTCTATGTTTTTTCTCATTTCGATGATTTATATTGTTAAATGGATAAAAACAAAAAATAATTATTTCTTCGCTATGGGAGTGCTTATTTTTCTAACTCATTATTATTTGCATGGGCCTCTGATTTTAGGTTTATTACCCCTTTTTGCGATTTTTTTAAACAAAAATTTATTAAATGGCATAAATTCACTAAAATCATCCAGATTAAATTATTTATTCTTTTTCAGTTTTATATTCCTAATCATTATTTTTATTACAGGTGGCATTTTATGGTCTAATGTATCAATACCTTATATAGGAAATTTAAATGGCGTAAATTATAACTTAATCTTTAATAGAGTATTATATCTTAACACTGGTGGAGCGGCTTATCCTCAATGGCTTATGCCAGATAATTTTTTAGATTTGATAACACTCACTATTCCGAGAATGATATATTTATTTTTTTCTCCATTCCCTTGGGATATTCGATCAGCGAACCAACTACTTGGTTTGATTGATAGTATATTATATGTATATATATTTTTTAATGTAATTAAATCAAGCAAATTTTCACATAAATCATTGAATTTGAATAGTATTTTTGTAATTTTAGGATTTATATTTATAGTATATTCCTGGGGGGTGAGTAATTATGGCACTGGCCTTAGACATAGGGCGAAATTTGTTCCTGTTCTTATAGCCATAGCTTCTGCTAATGTACCAAGGATTAAAATTTGGGGGTAAATTTTGTTGTAAGAATTAAATAATGGAGTGAAAAAAATTTTATTTGTAATTAACAGCGATTGGGGTTTTTTATTGTACAGGATTCCACTAGCTGATGCTGCAAGAAAAAAAGGTATGCAGGTTTGGGTAGCTTCACCTGATACTGGTGAGGCACATAAGATTGTATCTATGGGGTATAACCACATCAATCTTCCAATGTCCAGAAAAGGGATAAATATTTTCAGCGAATTTTTTACATTTCTTAGAATACTTAAAATTTACTACGATTTAAAACCTGATTTAATTCATCAGGTGACCATAAAGCCAATTATTTATGGAACAATTGCTGCTTCAATTTTGAATCATACCTTTGTAGTTAATGCAATTAGTGGTTTAGGTTTTACTTTTTCATCAAATGGAAGCAGTAAACTACTAAGACATATCGTAAAAGTATTGCTAAAGATTTCATTGAAATACGCCAAAAGCAAAATAATTTTTCAAAATCCAGACGATTTTAATCTTTTTATTTCGGAAAATTTGATTTCTAATACGCAGGGAGTGCTTATAAAAGGTTCAGGTGTTAATTGTAAGGTATTTTCTCCTGTGTCGAATGAGAAAAATAAAGAAAAAATAGTTGTTCTACCCGCCCGAATGATTATAGAAAAAGGAATTTTTGAGTTTGTTGATGCAGCCAGACTTTTACATTTTCAATTTCCAGCTGTAAGATTTGTTTTAGTTGGCAAAATTGATTCAGGCAACCCGTCTTCAATTGATTATTTTCAAATAATGTCTTGGGAAAAGGAAGGAATAATTGAATGGTGGGGACACCAATCAGATATGGTTGCATTACTTAACAAAAGTATTATGGTTGTTTTACCTACATTTTATGGTGAAGGCTTACCCAAGGTTCTTCTTGAAGCCGCAGCATGCGGTAAACCAATTATTTCGACGAATGTTCCCGGCTGCAAAGAAATAGTCAGGCATGAAATAAATGGGCTTCTTATTCCTCCAAAAGATGAAGTTGCTTTGGCAGAAGCAATACGACGACTGCTGGATAATCCGGATTTTGCAGCGCAACTGGGTAAAAATGGTCGTGAAATTGTTCAAAATGAATTCTCGGAATCCCTTGTGGTAGAGAAAACATTTGAGGTTTATGACCTGTTACTCGCCGGAAAATAAGGTGTAATTTTCTTAACAACACTTTTCGAAGAAAACGTTCCGGGTAATTTTTATCTTAATACATTTTATATATTTCCCAATTTGGCTTCTTACACTAAATACACTGGGATAAAAAGGGTGATGGATATTCTTTTTGCATCCCTTTTGATTGTTCTGTTGTTTCCGCTCCTTTTAATGACATCCATCTTACTGTTTTTATCGAATAACCAGATTATTTATTCGAAACTTAGAATTGGGTATCATCAAAAACCTTTTACTATTTTAAAGTTTGTAACCATGATTCCAAATAGTCATAACATGACTTATGGCACTATGACTATTGGGAATGATCCACGAATCACACCTGTAGGCAGGATTTTAAGAAAATTTAAAATTGATGAGCTTCCCCAACTTTGGAATGTTATTATTGGAAATATGAGTTTTATCGGACCAAGACCACTTGATAAATCTGAATTCGACTGTTACCCAGATGATGTTAAACATCTTATTTATACCATTAAACCAGGTATTACAGGGGTCGGCTCCATCGTTTTCAGAAATGAAGATAAAATGTTATCTGACGCATTAGTTTCCCCAATTGATTTATACAGAGAAATAATAGCTCCTTATAAAGGAGCACTGGAACTTTGGTACATTGAAAATCAATCTTTTTATGTTGATTTTATGATTTTATTGCTAACAGGGTTAGCTATAATTGCCCCTGATCATCAGTTTATTTATAAAATATTTCCTTCACTTCCTGTTAAACCGTTTTAAAGATTTAATTGAATGCCGAAAAGTATTATGACTATTGTTGGTGCGAGACCTCAATTTGTAAAGGCTGCAGCAGTTTCAAGGATTATTAAGGCCGAAGGTCATTTTGAGGAAAAAATAGTGCATACCGGCCAGCATTTTGATCAGAATATGTCCGCAATTTTCTTCTCAGAAATGGCAATTCCTGAACCTCATTTTCAACTGTCTATTCATAGCCTTTCCCATGGTGCCATGACGGGCAGAATGCTGGAAGGCATAGAATCTCTGTTAATTTCGGAAAAGCCAGATGCCGTTATGGTGTATGGCGATACTAATTCCACGCTGGCCGGTGCTTTAGCCGCTTCAAAATTGAGAATCCCTTTGGTTCACGTCGAAGCTGGTCTGAGAAGCTTCAATATGGATATGCCGGAGGAAATTAATAGAATTGTTACGGATAGAATCAGCAATTTACTGTTCTGTCCTACCAGTACAGCTGTTGACAATCTAATGAAGGAGGGTTTCAGTTCTTTGCCCTGTAAAATTGAACTTACTGGTGATGTTATGCAGGATGCCGCTATGTTTTATGCCTCCAAGGCAAAACAAAAGCCTTCTATCCTCAATGAACTTCAGCTAAATGGAAAACCTTATGTTTTAGTTACCTTCCACAGACAGGAAAATACAGATGTCCCGGAAAACCTGTCTGCTATCGTTCAGGCCTTAAATGCTTTAAGTAAAGAAATCACGGTGGTTGCACCACTTCATCCAAGAACAAAAAAAATAATGTCTGAAAGGGATTTAAAGGCATCGTTTTTTACTATTAATCCGGTTGGCTATTTTGAAATGATTCAACTATTGCAACATACTTCACTGGTCCTTACGGATAGTGGCGGCTTACAGAAGGAGGCTTATTTTTTTAATAAATATTGTGTCACCCTCAGGGAACAAACTGAATGGGTTGAATTAGTAAGTGGAGGCTATAATATATTAACGGGTGCAAATTATGATGATATTATTAACGCATCCATTACATCGCTAAACAAAAAATTCGAGAAAAAGGATGAATATTATGGCGGGGGAAATGCCGCTTCCCTGATTACCAGTTCACTAAATCATTTTTTAGCTTAAGCCCTATTTTTAATAGCTATTTCAGCTAATATTATATTACCTTTACAGACCATTTTTACACCCCTCATTGTAATGAATAAAGTTCCGTTTTTTTTTCTGACTATGCTACTTTTAACTGGTGTTGCTTGTAACCGTCCCATTTCAAAATTTAGTTGGGAGGGAAATACCGTTGCTCCAGGTGCTATTAAATTTAAAAATGAGTCGAAAAAGGCAACTGATTTTCTATGGGATTTTGGCGATGGTGTTATTTCAGCAGATTCAACTCCCGTACACAGGTTTTATAAATCAGGTGATTTTGTTGTTCGTCTAACTGCACTCAATGGAAAGAAAAAAAGAATTAGTATGGAAAATATTACAATTAAGGCACCTGAGGATTGTCTGATTCATCTTTCTACCTCCTTAGGTGATATGGTGATTAAATTATACGACGAAACGCCTGCCCATAGAGACAATTTTATGAAACTGGTAGAAGAGTCCTATTTTGATAGTTTACTTTTTCACAGAGTCATTGATGGCTTTATGATTCAAGGTGGAGATCCTCAATCAAGGAATGCTGCCAAAGGTGCCCGTTTAGGTATGGGTGGTCCGGGTTATACTATTCCTGCCGAATTCAATGATGATCTGGTGCATGTAAAGGGTGCTCTTGCTGCTGCCCGGACTGGAGGTCCTTCAAATCCGGAAATGCGTTCTTCAGGTTCGCAATTTTATATCGTTCAGGGAACACCAGTTACTGAGAATTCTTTAAAAATAATGGAATCCCGGACAGGTATAAAATATGGTGACAAACAAAAAGAGGCATATCTTTCTCTGGGTGGAACACCTCAATTAGACAGAAATTATACTGTTTTTGGCAGGGTTATTGAAGGCCTGGAGGTTATAGATAAAATTGCAAAAGTTCAGAAAGATGGAGCAGATAGACCCGTCTCTGATGTGTCGATGACTTTAAAATTGATTAAATAGCCAACGTATGCCTAATGCTGATATTATATTAGGTGTTGATGTAGGAGCTTCCGGAATTAAAGGAGCACTGGTTGATAGTACTAAGGGTATTCTTGTTTCAGATCGCATCAGGCTTGAAACACCAAACCCTGCAACTCCCGAGGCAGTAGCGGAAACATTCATAGAGTTGGTGAAAGCTTTTAAATGGAAAAAACGAATAGGTGTTGGCTTCCCCAGCATTATAAAAAAGGGTACCGCTTATTCCGCGGCAAATATTGATAAAAACTGGAACGGACTGAATGTAAGAAAGTTTCTTGAAAAAGCGACCGATTTGCCAGTTCGTGTGATAAACGATGCAGATGCAGCTGGTTTAGCTGAAATGAATTATGGCCATGGAAAAGATATGTCTGGCGTTGTTCTCCTTATTACGATTGGTTCCGGGTTGGGCAGTGCCTTATTTCTGGACGGTAAGTTATTGCCTAATACTGAATTTGGTCATGTTCGTATGCATGGTATGATAGCGGAACATTATGCTTCAAGCCGTATTCGTAAAGAACTTAATCTGGATTGGGAAGAATGGGGAAAAAGATTCAATGAATATCTGAATTATATGGATTTACTGGTGAATCCTGATCAAATATTTTTAGGTGGTGGTATCAGTAAACACTTTGATTTGTTTAACCCTTTCCTGAATGTAAAAACAAAGCTTAAACCAGCAAAACTGCGAAACAATGCGGGAATTATCGGTGCGGCCTGCTTTGCTCATCTGGATTGATAAATTCAACTATTTTATACAACGAAGTAAGTCGTCTTCAAATATTCTTATGAATAAGTAAATCATTTCTTGAATTCCGGCAAGGATTTTTACATAAAAAAGGGTTAAAGTTTTTTTCTTTAACCCTTTTTTATTGTTTAAGATTCCGGTCTGTAATATTGTATCATTTCTGATACCTCGGGGTCAGTTTCAACATCAGGCAAAAGGGTAAATAAAACGGTATGCGTTGAATAGTCTTCTTCGAGTGCAACGCCAAGCATCATTAATGCTTCCTTCCTTTGACCGGCAGCCAGCAAACAGGCAATATGTGCAAATATCATGGTGGAACCTTCCGTTTCTGATTCTCCTGCTTTAGCCAGTTCGATAGCTTCTTGTTTCCTGTTGGCATGAATTAAGAAGGATAGATAGTACAGCCAGTATTTACTTTCACATGGTGCCAGGTTTACTGCTTCCTGAAAGCAAAACTCCGCTTTATCCATTTCGTCCATTTGTTGGTAGGCTATACCCATAGAAGCGTAATACTCTTCCCGTTGGTCTTCAATATGGATGGCTCTTTTATAATACAAAATGGCTTTCTTCCAGTCTTTATGCTGCAGGAATACCTCTCCAATATTATAAAGAACTTCGTCGTTCATTGGATCCGACTGTAATGCTTTTCGAAAATAGGCCAATGACTTTTGAGCTTGATTCATTTCCAGACAGCATTGACCGCACATCATCAGAACTTCAGAATCGGAAACAAACAAAGACATCATTTCTTCGTAAGCCTCCAATGCTTTTTGATACTTTTTTAACTCAAAACATAAATTACCATATTCCCTGTAGGCAATTTCTAAACCTGGCGTTGATAAATAAGCGAATTCAAGTGCTTCCAGTGCATCATCATAATTACCCAAATAGGAATGAGATAGTCCCAGATAATACCAGGATAAACCGCTGTAGGAATCCAGGTCTAATAGTTTACTGAAAATAGCAATGCCTTCCTCATATTTTTTAAAAGATTCTATCCATGCCCAAAAATATTCAATAGCCTCCTCATTTTTTGGATCCAGTAAAACAGCTCTTGTCAAAATAGCAAATATCTCATCCGTCTGACCATCTTCTTCTAAAATATTTGCCTTTAAAAGGAGCATCTCACAGGTTCTGACAGCGTCCATTTTACCCTCCAAAGTATTTAACAGTCGCAGTGCTTCTTCATTATTATTTAATTTAAATAATAACCTGGCATGCAGTAGGGTTACAGCGTGATTCCCGGGGGATAGGGCATTGACATGGGTGAGAATGAGGGCAACCTCATCTACTTTATTTAACTCAAGCAGATATATGATTTTTTTAAGATAAAAGGACAGAGAATAGGGAAAGTTTATGATCCCTTCTTCACATATTTCCAGACTTCTTTCATATTGCCGCTCTGTAGCGAAATAATCCATAAGTAAAAATAATTCCTTCTCTTCCCACATTTTTACAGTGCCACACTCAATATAAGCATCATAGGCTTCTACTAAATGCTCAATATTCATTTTTTCTTTGTCGTTCATAGGTTAAGCAAATGCAGTGAGCAGTTCTTTCGAACCTCCACCTGTATTAAACCAAAGGATTTAAAAGCCAAATTGCCTCCCAATCAGCTACGTGCTGCAAATTGCTTCCGAAATGTAAACATATTGTGGCCAATTCCCGAACGAATTTATAAAAAAAAATGAAGCGATTAACGAAACGGTATGTTTTTGTTAGAAAGCGGAAAAAATCTAAGTAGCTGTTTTATATTATGTTATAAAAAAAAATTATGTGAAATAGTGATATATATATAATCATTATATGTTTTATGGAAGTTATATGTAAGGAACATTATTATTTTTTTGATTATATCTAAGTATGCTATTATATTATTGTTATAAATAAAAAGAGCAGTATGAATACCGCTCTTTTTTGTTATTTACTGCCTTTATTGGATAGGTTTTTTATTCGATCAATCATGGCAAAATTAAATTCGCGGTCACTTTTTGCCAGGATAGCTACCTTTCGATAACCAAGGATTTTGCTAAATTGCAGGTAATATTTTTTTTTCATTTTTACCAGCTCTTCTTCGAGATCAAGTAACCCAAGGAGATGTTTTTCAACCGAAGTGTCATCCATAGAAATGATGTCTTTATTTGGTTGGAATTTTTCCTTTAGTTTTTTTTGTTCTTTCTCATACTCATTGTAGATGGGCCAGAATTTTTCAGCCTCCTCTGTATTTAAATTCATTTTCTGCGTTAACATAGCTACTTTTACTGCTTTAACCCGTTCTAAATCTACACGTGGTGGGTTATTTCTTTGTAAGCCAGGCCTTTGTGCATTCAATGAGATGGTTAAACAGGCAATGGTTACCATCAAAAAGCCAATTTGTAATTTCATGTTGTTTGTTTTTAATATGTTCATTAATTCTCCTCAGACATTGTTAATCCTTCAAAATATAATTGTAAATCAACTTCAGAAATAGTGGCTTCTTCTTTTAGCCACAGGGAAGCTTCTTCTTCAGTAAGCGAATAAATGGCGTTTTTGTGCTCCATATCTTGTTCCAAATCTTCAGACCAGTAATATTTTCCCAGTGTAAATACCAATAAAACGCCCGCGGCTATTGTTAAAAATGTCATTAATCTTTTCTTGTACTGCCGGGGATATGATGTTTCTGCTATATTGTGGAGTAATTTCAAATGCAATTCTTCAAAATACCCTTCTGGCGCTTTGGTTGGTTTAACATGGGCTCTTTCTAAGGGTAACCAGGGTGCAATTTGCCTGATTTCATTTTCCCAGTCCTCTTTTTGTTTGTCGGTTTTCATTGTACTTTTTCTTTTATGAGGGTACTTAATTTTTGTAATGCATGGTGGAAAGATGCTTTTAATGATCCCTCAGATACTTTTAATAAGATGGCCATTTCTGAATAGGCCATTTTTTCAAAATATCTCAAATTGAAAACAATTTTTTGACGGGGTGGCAGGGTTTCGATACCCTGTTTTAATAACCGCCAAATTTTTTCCTCTTCTAAAGATTGTAAATCATAAGGGCAGGATTCACTGGCTTGTCTTACTGCTGCTTCCTGTATTTGTTTCTGTATTTTCTGCTGTTCCAAAAAACGATAGGTTTCATTTAAAGCAATCTTATACATCCAGGTATATAAACTACTCTTATTTTCGAACGTATGGATGTACCTGTAAACTTTTAGAAAGGTATTTTGTAAAATGTCATCAGTATCTTCATGAGTACTAACCATTCTTCTTATAAGGCCATACAGCCGTTCCTGGTATGTGTTTAATATTATTTTGAAAGCCCATTCTTTCTCCTTTGGGTTCTTAGCCATTTTGCAAAGTTGTTCATCGGAATAGTTTATGGTCATTATTAAATCATTTGCTACTTTTGATAACCGTGCATGGGAAAGGTTTAATATAAAATACAGTTATTTGTGATTAATTTATAATTTTTATTTTTCCGAATAAAAAAAAAATGGAAATGAACCTTAAATGGCTGGATGATTTAGAATTACTGGATTATACCTTACCTGATGATTTTATTGCCTTACATCCTGTATCACCTCGTGATCAGTCCCGCTTATTATATTACAAAAATGGGGATATAACAGACTTTACGTTTACGCATTTACCTCATTTAATTCCGGAAAATGCAGTTCTTGTTTTTAATGAAACTAAAGTTATTCATGCCAGATTATTTTTTTTAACAACTTTTAATGCAAAAATTGAAATATTCTGCCTGGATCCTCACTTTCCTGCCCTTCATGTTGATAGTTTAAATGCTAAAAATGAAGTGATCTGGAAATGTTTGATAGGCAATAATAAAAGATGGAAACATAATCCATTGTTTATTAATGTAGTAGTTAATAAGGAAGAAGTAACTCTTTTTGCTGAAAAATTGAATCAGGTGGATGATTCCTTTCTGGTTCGTTTTTATTGGGAAAGTAATTCAGCTATACCTTTTGGAGATATTTTAGAGGCAATAGGTGAAATTCCTTTACCACCTTATTTGAACAGAGATGTGGAATTTGATGATGAAACCGATTATCAAACTATTTATGCTGCTGCTGAAGGATCAGTTGCAGCCCCTACAGCTGGATTGCATTTTACGGAACAGGTTTTGAAATCCCTGAAGGAAAAAGGGGTGACTTTTGTTTTTTTAACCTTACATGTGGGTGCCGGAACTTTCAAGCCAATTAAGGCAAAGCAAATATCGGAGCATGTCATGCATAAGGAGCAGATACGTATTTCTCGTAACAGTCTTGTTACCCTAGCTTCAGCCAGTCAGCATAAGCAACCTATTCTGGCCGTGGGTACAACCAGTTTAAGAACCCTTGAAAGTATTTACTGGTATGGAAACAATTTGTCAGAAAATTCAGATTCAGTATTATCCGTTTCTCAATGGGAACCGTATCTAAGCCAGAAAAATCTGAGCCTTGAGGAATCCCTTCTTAAAATCACGGACCACATGGATTATCATAACCTGAACTGGCTGCAAGGGGAAACGAAGTTGATGATTGTGCCCGGGTACTCTTTTAAAGTGATTTCAGGTATTATCACCAATTTTCATCAGCCCAAAAGTACCTTATTGTTTCTTATCGCTGCCTGGGTAGGGGAAGATTGGCAAAAAATTTACCAATACGCTTTGGAACATAAATTTCGGTTTTTGAGTTTTGGTGATAGTAGTTTGTTGTTGAAAAAAAATAGAGAGACTTTCTGAGAAGGTACTCGCTCTATTTATGGCGGGTTAAACAAATGAAAGTTGATTTTCAATTGCTTCTTATGTGAAAATTACTTATTTTTGGAGATTAGGGTCTAATATCACAATTAAAATGATTATGGAGGCAAATCATATTTCTAATTACATAATTAACCTGGCACAGAACAATCCCGAGGAAGGCCTTACAAATATGAAGTTGCAAAAAATATTATATTATTTGCAAGGATTCCATTTGGCACTTTTTAATGAAGTCTTATTTGATGAAGAAATAGAGGCATGGAAGTATGGCCCTGTAGTTTCTAAAGTTTATAATACATTTAAAGTTTATGGTAATAATTCAATCATTGTTCCTGGAACTAATCATTCCTTTGATTATTTAAATGATAAGCAAAAAATTTTCATCAATAAAGTTTATAGCTATTTTAGGCAATACTCTCCAATAAAAATGATGGAATTAACCCACGAAGAATCACCCTGGTTAGAAACTTATGGTAAATCCCGGGTAATAGATAATGAACTACTAAAAGTTTTTTTTTCTTCATCAGAGAGATTAGACCAATTTAATCCACAAAATAGAAAAACGGAGAGAAGAGAAGCTGCAAAGTTCTTACTGATTGACTATTTATATAATAATGAATTAATTGATTCGTCTATCTCTGATTCTGAGGATATTTATGAATACTAAGGAAATTTGGTGGATAACTTTTAATCCAAGTGTTGGTGCTGAAATAAGTAAAAAACGACCCGCAATTATAGTTAATGACGATTCAATTGGTATTTTACCACTTCGAATTATAGTTCCTATTACAGATTGGAATGAGAGATATATTGGCGCTGACTGGATGGTAAAAATTAAACCAACAACACAGAATAACCTAAATAAAGATTCAACTGCAGATTGTTTTCAAGTTAAATCTTTGTCAACAGATAGATTTGTTTGTAAATTAGGAGAAATGGATGAAATTGACTTTCAGAAAATAAAAGATTCTTTAAAAATCGTATTTGATTTATAAATTTTACTAAACTGTATTCAAACCTGTTATTGGTAAGCAGCAAATTGCATTTCAAGTCTCGCGGGTATTACTTGAGGTGTGATATCTTGCAGGTAAAACCATATCTCAAGTTTGAAGGAATTCCTGATAAGATTTTTTCTGGCATTTATTAGGGTTGGAAATAAATCTATTTCAATTGCTGGTTTTCTCAAGGCTAATTCATTTTGATAAAAAACTTCCTCTGATGCCTGACAAGACTGCGATTTATCCTGACAGATTCTTATGGATAATTCTCTTAACCAATAAAAAGGAATGCGTTCTTCCAGGGTAATTAATCGGGCCGAAATTGGTTCTATCCTCGTTATTAATGCCGTATCCAGTCCTGCAGGTAAGAAATTTTTTATGTTGGAGGGTACCATATCCAAGGTATAAACTCTTGGCAATATACCACTTAAACCAGATGGAATATTTAGGCTGATGTTTGGATAATACATAAAAAAAGAGACCAGTCTCCTGTCACTTTTACAAGAAAAAGCCGTTAATAAAATGGAAAAAAATAAGAATATCCGCACTATATTTAATTTTCTTTCAACTAAACGCAATATAAATTTAAAAATTTTGATTTTCAGTAGGGTGTGATTTTTAATTTTAGTTATATTAGGCAATAATATTTTTAATAATGGGTGAGAAAAAATTCAAAAAAGCAAAAGGAGAATCGGGCAGGCAACAATTTGTATCCAATCTTTTGCAAGATATGCAGGCATTGGAGTATATGTTACATAATTCCATTTTTGAAAAGGGGGTTACCAGAATTGGTGCTGAGCAAGAAATGTGTATCATCCAGAAGAAATCATTTAAGGCAGCTCCTATTGCACTGGATATTATTGAATTACTCAAAGATATGCCCTGGTTGGATACTGAGCTGGCTAAATTTAATCTGGAGATAAATCTTGATCCCCGCATCTTTACAGGTTCGGCCCTTAAAGATATGGAAGCAGAAACGAAGGAAAAGTTACATATTATTAAAGAGGCATTATTCTCATTTCAATCCGATATTCTGCTTACAGGTATTTTACCGACCTTACATAAAAACGATCTGGAATCGCATAATTTAACACCACGCGAAAGATATAAATTATTGGTAGAATCACTTAGTGCCCAACTATTGGGACAAGCATTTGAATTAAGGATACAGGGAATTGATGAATTATTACTTCGAAGTCATACACCACTTTTAGAAGCCGCCAATACCAGTTTCCAGGTTCACTTACAAGTGGACCCGGAAAATTTTGTCTCCTATTATAACATAGCCCAGGCGCTTACAGCTCCTGTTCTGGGTATTTCAGCTAATTCCCCCATTGTTTTTGGCCGACGTTTATGGCATGAATCCAGAATTGCGCTTTTTCAACAGGCCCTGGATGTGAGAACCACTCATGAACACATGCGGGAAAGAAGTCCAAGGGTAAATTTTGGCTCCGATTGGGTTCATCATTCTATTTTAGACATTTACAGAGAAGATATTGCCCGGTTTAGATCTTTGATTTATCCTGAGACGTATGAAAATGCCATGGAAGCTGTCCTGGAAGGTAACATTCCCAAGTTAAGTGCCTTGCAAATCCATAATTCTACGGTTTACAGATGGAACAGGCCATGCTATGGTATTAGTGATACTGGAAAACCTCATCTTCGGATAGAAAACAGAGTTTTACCCGCTGGTCCAACTGTTGTTGATGAAATAGCAAATGCCGCTCTTTGGTTGGGTGCCGTTATTGGGTGCGCCAAAGAATGGGGAGATATCAGAAAAAAAATGAGCTGGGAGGATGTGAGGGATAATTTCGAAAAAGCAGCCCGATTTGGTATTGACTCGAAATTTACCTGGTTTAAAGATAAAAAAATTACCGTTACAGATCTTGTCAATGAAGAACTCATACCTTTAGCCAAAGAAGGTCTGACCGCGCAGGGAATACATTCAGGTGATATTGATTTTTATATGAATATCATTTCTCAAAGGGCTAAATTAAATCTGAATGGTGCCAGATGGCAGCTTCGTGCTTTTACAAAATTGAAAAAGGAAACAAGTATGGACGAAGCTATTACCGTAATGACCAGCGCCATTTATGAAAATCAGAAATTGGGAAAACCCGTACATACCTGGGAATTACCGGAATTAAAAGATTTATTAGAGTACAGACCAGAGAATTTAAGGGTCGAAGAATTTATGCAGACCGATCTTTTTACCGTATCAAAGGATGACCTTATTGAGTTGGTAGCAAAATTAATGGATTGGAGAAAGGTAAGATATATGCCGGTAGAGGATCAAAAAGGAAATATTTGTGGATTAATTACTTCCAGGTTGCTCCTTCGATTTTATAGCCAGAAAGGAATTTCTTTTATTGAGGGTAAAAAATTACAGGTAGTTGAGGATATTATGATTAAATCGCCTATCGTTATTGAACCTGGAAAATCAATTATAGAAGCGCTTCAAATCATGCGTGAAAAGAAAATTGGATGTCTTCCTGTCGTTACCGGGGGAGAACTTATTGGCATCATAACGGAAATGGATTTTCTGCGTATTTCCGCCAGGCTCATTGAACGCTTAGAGCCTTAAGGCAGGTTGATTTTTTTAGCCAGTAAAATGAAAGGGTAATATTTACTTAGCGCTCGTTTACTCTATTGTTAAGCTACTAAAGACAATATTTTCGTCAAAAAGAAACGAATTAATCCATTTAGTATTTCATTATTTATCTGATTCGACCGATGTTGAAAGGCTGGACTATCCGCTTTTTCAATATGGGCTCTTTTAAAGGGGGCCCAATCTGAAATTTATGCTTCAAATTTATAAAGCAATTCATAATATTCTTCTAACATTCTTTTCACAGCAAAAGGTTCTTTGGTTTGTAAGATGCTCTCACGCATCATATCCATCCATGCTGACTTATTTTCATAGTAGGTCGGAATAACTTCTTCCAACAATACTTTATACAGTGCTTTCAAATCGTGAGCGTCCTGAATGGCCTCATCCGTATGTTCAAATCCATCTCCAAATTGCCAGCCAGTTACACCATGTACACAGGCTTCCGGCCACCACCCATCTAATATACTGAGATTTAAGACGCCATTCATGGCAGCCTTCATTCCCGATGTTCCACTGGCCTCTAAGGGTCTTCGGGGATTGTTTAGCCAAATATCTGAACCACGAGTCAGCATTCTACCTATTGACATATCGTAATTTTCAAGGAAAACCACTGCTTTTGGATATTTCCTGGACATGGCCACTAAATTTTTAACGATTAACTTGCCAACATCATCCAATGGATGCGCTTTACCCGAGAATACTATCTGGAATTTTTTCTCAAGTAATAAAGGTTCAATGATGGACAAATCTGTAAATATAAAATCAGACCTTTTATAGGGTGCGGCACGACGGGAGAAACCAATGATTAATTTTTCCTCATCGAGACGAATCCCATTTTTTGCTTCAATAAAATCAATGAGCGCCCTTTTATTTTGTAGGTGAGGCTCCCAAAGATCAGAACCGTCTTCTGCGGCACGAATCATGGCATTATCAACCCATGTAGGTAAATGAATTGCATTGGTAATAGCCAGAATTTCTGCTCTTTTATCAATATTAGCCCACATCTTGTTAGATGTTTCGCCATGTAACTGGGCTACACCATTGGCTATTTTTGAAAGCCTGAGTGCACCAATAGTCATATTAAATGGATCACCGCCTCCTAAAAAAGTTAATTGAGCCCTTGTTAGGTTAAGATTAGCACCCATGTAGATGATTTTATCTATTGGGTGTGATTCATTACCTTGAACTATGGGTGTATGAGTGGTAAAGACAACCTCCTTTTTTACCACCTCTACTGCTTTTTCAAAAGTGAGTCCTTCATCTTCCATTTTTTCTCTTAACAGTTCAAAACCTGCAAATAAAGCGTGGCCTTCGTTGAAATGATATATTTCAATGGGAAGTCCAAGAGCCCGGATAGCTCTTACGCCACCAATACCCAGGACAATCTCCTGTGCAATTCGTTCCTCACCGAACCATCCATATAGCTGCCCTGTAATCCATGAATCCTGATTATCAGGAATATCTGTGTCTAATAAATACAAGTCTGCGTTTCCAAATTGAGTTAACTTCCAGACCTTACAGTTAACTTTTACTTTCCTGATGTCAACAGAAACCATGATACCTGTATCTTCCAGGAAGTCATATTCATAATTATGATAGCTGTCATAAGCTTTTCCGGAGGCATCAATTTTTTGTTCGGTATAACCTTGTTTCCATCTTATACCAATTCCAGTTATTGGAAATTTATGATCATGTGCGCCTTTTAAATAATCACCTGCCAATATACCCAAGCCTCCAGCATAGGCTTTAAAACGTTGGTCTAAGCCATATTCCATACAGAAATAGGCTACATTTGGATTTTTTTCGGAAGCCATAATAATTGTTTGATAAGTACTTTAATTCCGGCACGAAGATATAAATTCTTAATTAATATTCCGTTTTCCAGCTGCCAACATTCATTCTAATGCCTGTTCTCAAGTAAGAATCCTTTAGTTTCGGATTGGACTGTTGTTTTTCGATTCTGGAGAAATAGCCAATATCCCAGAATATCTGATGGCCTAATGCTATCCGCAGATCCAAAGCCATTATGTTTATATCTGTATGTAATCCTTGGCCTGTAAAATTACCAAACTCCCGAGGTCTTTTGTTACCGTCTGCCATTGGATTTCCCCCATAATTTAGGTTTTCCTGATCCAAGCCTTTGTTTATATAAAAATATTTGGCATCCAGATGTATGCGATGATGGGGTTGCCATTGTAATCTAAATAAGGATTCTTTAAAATTTGCCCCCAATGGGTGTGCCAGCATTTGCGTATGATGGGTGTAGGAAATATCATCTGCCCGATATTGAGCATAAGTATATGGTCGGACTATATTACGTTCATATTGAAAATCGAGTTGTGGAATACCAAAAATATTTATGTATTTCAGGCCACCTTGAAGTCCCCATTTATTTCCCCACCATCCTCTTCTGTTAACGAATAACTCGTTAAATCGAAATTCATCAAAAATGAATTGACCATAGATTTGTATTTTTTTAAATAGATTCCATCGGAAATCACCACCTATGAGTATATTGTCTGGACTGCCAAGGGAGCCCTCAGTAACACGGTATAAAGCAAATGGATTCAGGTAAGTCAATTCAAATCCGGCAGACCTTGAAAAAATAATACTTTCAAATAAACCAGCTTGTAAACCTGGTAATAGCTCGACGCTAAGGTGATGTGAGGCGAAATATTTTCCTGGAACCAATCGGTCTCTGGTTAAATTGGTGGAAGAGGCTGAAAGTTGGCCATAAATATTTTGAAAATGAATTTTCCAAACCTGCCAGTTTAACTTAAGATATGGATAATAAGTGGCTATATCAGAAAGTAAAAGAGACCGGTACCCATTTCCTATTTTATGGTTGCCGAACCCCATTTCAAGGTTTAAAAATTTGCTAATATTGGTACCCCAAATGCCTTTTCCATTAAGAAAATCATATCTGTAGGGAAATCCTATGATCTTTGGGTAAGCTTCCGTTTTAACCCAGTGAGCGCCTGGAATACTCTCGAATTGACCATATAAACGGTCTATGAAAGAGGGAAAAAGCGCCTGTGTTTCCAGCAAGGTGAATACAATGTAAAACCGGTCCAGATTGGCACGAAAATCTATGCCTCTCTGATTAAAAAAATAGGGTTTATCACCCATAGGACCTGCTTGCAGATAAAGGATGGGATTTAATCTAAGAGATAAATCAGGGGTATTCACCTCAAAGGCATGATATTTTCTGGGGTAAAACCAGGAGAAAATGCCTTTTCCTGGGCTGTTGTAGGTGGAGTCTGCCCAGTCATTATTATCATTTTTCAACCAGGTAATATTAGCTTGATCAACAACAGACAAACCGGAAATGGTATCCAGATTTTTTGTAAAATCCCAAACTATTTTTCGTTGATAATTTTTTAAAGCATTATGAGTTGACAGCTTAATACCCGTCTTGATTTGTAGTCTTTCAATCCAATCAATGCCAGGATTATCCAAAGGAACAGGCAATCCTTGGGTAAAAAGGGGAAGTACATAGAAGTTCAAACCCAGCAGTAAAGAAATTCTCAGAAAACCTTTGAGGCAGCATTTTAGCATAAAGGAAATTTAATGCAATATCAAATGATATTCTTAAAAATTCAAATTTACGATTATTTTAAATAAAATGTTTTAAATATTTTGATAATTAAAACAAATTGTATATTTTTGTTTCAAATTAAATGAAATGGCAATAGAATTTACCTTGTACAAGAGCCGAAAAGGTTCTTATGCTGTAACAGCTTCAGAATTACACGATTTGCTGGATTTCAATGCTGGCATGTACACGATTCATATAAAACGATGGTTAAAAGATAGTTATGTTTTTGAAAATGAAATCAGGCGACCAGTTATATTAAAAGATTATAGTGTCAGAATGCGCTCTGGGCAGAAGGGAAATACAGATTATTTTTTGTCCCTGCCCTTCGCCAGGCAAATAGTATTACATTCAGGATCTCGCAATAAGATGGAAATTGCAAGAAAAATAATGAAATATGAGTCTGAAGCAATCGTTTTTGAGGAAAAGGAGATTTTGAATATCCTGCAATTAGTCCGTATTATGTCCAGAACTTCCTGCCAGGAATTAGCAGAGAAAATGCATTTAGCATACTATGAAAGACAGGATAATACAGAAGATTGGGGCGCATACAGAACTGCAATGATTAATCATTATGCTTCTTTAGCTCATAAGATATCTGGTTCATGGAATAAAAAACTAGCAGAAAATATCAGGAAAAAGTGTTTATATCAACAACCAAATGAATTAATTCGAATTGCGGTAATGGATTTTTTAATATCAAAAGGCAAATCAATTCTTTATGCATCAAAAATGGCAGGATTAGCGAAAGATTTTGCGGATGAATGGGAGATTTCAATTTATGAAGATAATGTTTCTGCCCATTTATTTGCTCCGCCCCTGGATAACGAAAAAATGAATGCTTTTCTATTTGCAACTTCCGCATAATTAATGGACATGGATGCATCCATTCAATTTAATTTTGTAAATTGTCCTTAAATAAATTGATTTATGACGACAAGAAGTTTCATTTTAGTATTCTCTGTTTTATGTTTAATCCAGATTGCGATGTTTGCTCAGGTTGGAAATAACCAGCAAAAGGAATTACTGGATGTTGGTGCAAAGCCACCTGAAAATGCTACCGTTTTATTTGATGGAACAAGGGAAATGCTCGATGAAAAATGGACTTATTGGGAAGGCCCTCGCTTAGCAGCAACACTCCCTTTAAAATGGTTTTTGGTTAAAGATCCCAGTGGTATGGGAAATGTACTGAATAGTAATGACCCTACAGCTGCCGGAGGAAAGTATGGTACAGCTGATATTGTGACAAAGGAAGCTTTTCGGGATTTTAGATTACATATCGAATTTTTAGTTGTTCATCCCGGTGGAAATAGTGGCGTTTACCTCCAAAACAGATATGAAATTCAGGTGTTGGATGGCGATTCCACAAAACACGGTATGGCAGCAATTATAAATGAATCAGATTCACCATATAAAGAATACAGGGGTGTTGGTAAATGGAATGCTTATGATATTAAATTTAGAGCAGCAAGGTTTAAAAAGGGAGTATTAACAGAGAAGGCGTTGGTTACGGTTTATTTTAATGGCAAAAAAGTTCACGTAAACTGGCCTATTCAGCAAGTGTGGGGTGGCCCCAACTCTGGTATTGATGGTGGAAACGACAAAGGTAAAGGGATTACAGATGTTCCCGGGGGCTTGAAATTACAAGCCGAGGGACATGATGTGCTTTACAGGAATATATGGATCGAAAAGAAGAATATTAAAAAACCTGATACTGATTTTTAATAGTTTTTTCTAAGTTACTATGAGATTTATGGTACTCTTTTAAGCTGGATTTTATTTTAGCTTATTGGTTAAGTTTCCGATTTCCTGAAGCGGTCATATTATTTCAAACTGTTTTGATACCTTTTATTAAGTATTGATTTTTTCAATGTTGATAAGCTAGTAAAAATGTCTGAATCCTTTCGTTCTTTTTCTTCTGCCAATGTGGAACTGGATCTCAACCTGGCCAGTGAATTTCCATCATCTTTTAAAAGCAGCGAAAGCGTATTGGATAAATATCTTCCAGAAGAATTAAAAAGGGTTTATACGCCTGAAGATTTAGAAAAATGCTATCATACAAGCTTTTGTGCTGGTCTGCCTCCTTTTTTGGGAGGTCCACATGCTACCATGTACGTTCAGAAACCCTGGACAATCAGACAGTATGCTGGATTTTCTACTGCTGAGGAAAGCAATGCTTTTTATCGTCGCAATCTGGCGCAGGGTCAAAAGGGATTATCCGTAGCTTTTGATCTGGCTACGCACAGAGGTTATGATTCCGATCACGAACGAGTGAAAGGAGATGTGGGTAAGGCCGGAGTCGCGATTGATACGGTCGAAGATATGAAAATTCTGTTTAATCAGATACCACTGGATGAGATGACCGTTTCCATGACAATGAATGGTGCGGTTATACCAATGCTGGCCTTTTATATCGTAGCAGCAGAAGAACAAGGTGTAACTCCGGAAAAACTGCAGGGAACTATTCAAAATGATATTCTGAAGGAATTTATGGTTAGAAATACCTTCATTTATCCGCCGGAACCCTCCATGCGAATCATTTCGGATATTTTTGCATATACCTCAAAAAATATGCCTCGCTATAATTCCATAAGTATTAGCGGTTACCATCTGCATGAAGCCGGGGCACCTGCTGAATTAGAATTGGCATATACACTGGCAGATGGATTGGAATATGTTCGAGCAGGTATAAATGCCGGACTTGATATTGACCAGTTTGCTCCGCGTCTTTCGTTCTTTTGGGCTATCGGAATGCAGCATTTTAATGAAATTGCCAAACTGAGAGCAGGCAGGCTGTTGTGGGCCAAACTGATCCGGCATTTCAATCCGAAGAATCCTAAATCTTTGTCTTTAAGAACGCACTGTCAAACTTCAGGCTGGAGTCTTACGGCACAAGACCCTTTTAATAATATATGCAGGACCACATTGGAAGCGCTGTCGGCTGT
>Ga0255182_1000375_pt1 | contig 31863 bp, 31 predicted proteins | sample Atl_UVDOM_RepA_8_FD_188420 | JGI IMG/M metagenome (GOLD analysis project Ga0255182, IMG submission 188420) | Freshwater microbial communities from Altamaha River, Georgia, United States - Atl_UVDOM_RepA_8d | ecosystem: Environmental > Aquatic > Freshwater > River | place: USA: Georgia...
TCGCGGTCGGCAAAGCGTTGCTGCATGCGCTGCAGCACGGCCAGGTGGCTGCCCAGCGGCTGGCCCACCACGAGCTCGCGGGCATCTTCGAGCGTCTGGCGGATGGCTTCGCCGCCCGGCACCTCGCCGATGCCGGTGTGGCCCAGGCTGTCGGTGAGCAGCAGCAGGTTGCGGGTGAAGTACGGCGCGTGCGCGCCGCTCAGATTGAGCAGCATGCTGTCGCGGCCCGCCACAGGGATCACGCGCATGCTGGTCACCACCGGGGTGGAGGATGTGTTCATGGGTTTTGTGTGTGTTGAAGGTCAGCAGGGACGGCCCTGGCGCAGCACCAGCCAGGCCGGCATGTCTTGCAGCGCCACGGGGCGCAGGAAACGCTCGAGCGCAGCGTCGCCCACCGAGGTGCTCATGGGTTCGGTCGACGAGGGCCAGGGACCGCCGTGCTGCTGCGCGGCCGTCACGGCCACACCGGTGGGCACGCCGGCAAACAGCACGCGGCCGCACATGGCCATGGCGCCGCGCACCAGCGCGCGGGTTTCGGGCGTGTCCTGCTCTGCCCCCCACAGGGTGACCGTCAGGCTGCCGCCCACGGCCTGCAGCACCTGCACCGTTTGCACGACCGAGTCGGTCCAGACGATCAGGCTGGCGGGACCGAACACCTCCTCGTGCAGCTGCGCATTGGCGATGAAGGTGGCCGCATCGACTTCGGCCAGAAAAGGGCGCGGTTGCAGCTTGTCCGTCGGCTCGTGCAGCAGGGCACTGGCACCTGCCGCCAGTTGCGCGCGGGTACCCGCGTCCAGCGCCTGGCGCATGCCCGGGGTCAGCATGCTGTGGGGCTGCTGCGCCTGCAGGGCCGTCAGCAAGTGCTGCACAAACGCACGGCTGGCTTCGCTGCGCTGGAACACCAGCAGCCCTGGGTTGGTGCAGAACTGGCCGCAGCCCAGCGTGATGGAGCCGGCCAGGCTCTGCGCCAGCGCCTCTCCACCCGCCTGCAACGCGGCGGGTGTGGCCACGACCGGGTTGATGGAGCCCAGTTCGCCATAAAACGGGATGGGCCGTTGGCGCTGACGTGCCGCCGCCTGCAGCGCTGCGCCGCCGCGGGTGGAGCCGGTGAAGGCCCCCGCCGCGATGAGCGGATGCTGGATCAGGCCCACGCCCACCTCATGGCCCGCTCCCTGCACCATGCCCACCAGCCCGGGCGGCAGGCCCAGCGATTGCAGGGTCTGTTGCACCAGGCCATGCACACGCACCGAGGTTTGCGGGTGCCCCGGATGGGCCTTGACCACCACGGAGCAGCCCGCGGCCAGCGCAGATGCGGTGTCTCCGCCCAGCACCGAAAAGGCAAACGGGAAATTGCTGGCCGAGAACATGGCGACCGGTCCCAGCGGCAGGCGCACCCGCATCATGGCCGGATGGCCGGCAGGCGGCGCGCCCGCCACTGCAGGGTCGTTGGTGAAAGCAAAGGGCACACCGCTGCGTGCGATGGCCCCGAAGCGGCGCAGCTGGAAGGCGGTGCGGTCGAGCTCGCCGTTCAGGCGCGGCAGGCCCAGCCCGGTCTCGCGGTCGGCCAGTGCCACCAGCGCTTCGCGGTCGGATTCGAGGGCCAGGGCCAGTGCCTCGAGCAGGGTGGCACGGTGGCCGCCCTCGCTGGCCTGCCAGTCGGCAAACGCCGCCTGCGCCGCCTGCACAGCGGCATCGATCTCGGCCATGGAAGAAGCGTGGAGCACGGGGCCAAAGGTCTGCCCGGTGCGGGCGTCCAGGGATTGGAGTGAAGTCATGGGGGTCCGGTGTGAGGGGGTCAGGCGTGTGCCTCGAAGCTGGCGGTGGTCCAGCGGCGGGCCTGCTCGCTGATGGAAATGCCCAGGCCCGGCAGCGTGGGCACCAGCATACGCCCGTCCCGGATCTGGATGCGCTCGTTGAAGAGCGGCTCGAGCCATTCGAAGTGCTCGACCCAGGGCTCGGTCTTGTACGTGGCCGCCAGGTGGATGTGCAGCTCCATCGCGAAGTGCGGTGCGAGCATCAGGCCCGCATGTTCGGCCAGCTGCGCAATTTTGAGGAAGGGCGTGATGCCGCCCACGCGCGGGCCGTCGGGCATCAAATAATCGGCGGCGCGGTGGCGGATCAGATCCCAGTGTTCCTGCACGCTGGTGAGCATCTCGCCGGTGGCAATCGGCGTATCGAACTGCTGCGCCAGGGCGGCGTGGCCTTCGTGGTCGTAGGCATCCAGGGGCTCCTCGATCCAGACCAGGTTCAGCGGTTCCAGTCGTCGGCACATGCGCTGCGCGGTCGGGCGGTCCCACTGCTGGTTGGCATCGACCATGAGCGGGAAACGATCGCCCAGCTGCTGGCGTACCGCGCTCACGCGTTCGATGTCCTTGTCACCATCGGGCTGGCCCACCTTGAGCTTGATGCCACCGATGCCTTTTTCAACCGAGGCCGCCGCATTGACCAGCAGCTGGTCCAGCGGCGTGTGCAGAAAACCGCCCGAGGTGTTGTAACAGCGCACGCTGTCGCGGTGCGTGCCCAGCAGCTTGGCCAGGGACAGGCCGGCGCGTTTGGCCTTGAGGTCCCACAGGGCCACGTCAAACGCACCGATGGCCTGCACCGACAGGCCACTGCGGCCCACCGAAGCCCCGGCCCAGCACAGCTTGTCCCAAAGCTTGGCGATGTCGCTCGGGTCTTCGCCGATCAGCACCGGGGCGATTTCTTTGGCATGTGCAAACTGGCCCGGGCCACCGGCGCGCTTCGAATAGCTCAAGCCCACACCTTCGGCGCCATCTTTCGTCTTGATTTCGACGAAGAGGATGGCGATTTCGGTCATCGGCTTCTGGCGCCCGGTCAGCACCTTGGCATCGCTGATCGGGTTGGCCAGCGGCAAGGTGCAAGCGCTCACGCGCACCCAGGAAATGGCATCGGACATCGCGGTTCTTTCTTACTGGGGCTTGATGCCAGCGGTCTTGATCACGCGGGTCCACTGGTCCAGCTCGGACTTGACGAACTCGGTGTAGGGCTTGCTGCCGCTGGGCGGGATCACGAAACCGGTCGAGGTCAGGCGCTGGCGGAAGTTGGGCGTCTGCATGGCCTGGGCCATGGCGGCTTCGAGTTTTTCAACGATGGGCTGGGGCGTGCCCTTGGCGACAGACAGGCCTGACCAGGACAGGGCCTCGAAGCCCTTGTAGCCCGATTCTGCAACCGTCGGCACATCGGGGTAGAGCGCGTTGCGCTCCTTGCTGGTCACCGCCAGGGCGCGCAGCTTGCCGGCCTTGACATGCGGCAGCGCCACGTCCTGATTGAGGAACACCATGGGCACGGTGCCGGCCAGCAGGTCGTTGAGCATGGGACCGCCGCCGCGGTAGGGAATGCCGGTCAGGAAAATGCCGGCGGTCTGCTTGAACAGCTCCATCGCCATGTGGCCCGACGCCGCGTGGGTGTAGCCATAGTCGAGCTTGCCGGGGTTTTTCTTGGCGTAGTCCACCAGCTCCTTGACGGTCTTGAAGGGCTGCGAGGGGTGCACCAGCAGCACGTTCGGCCCCGAATGCACCTGCGTGAGGTGGATGAAATCGGTGATCGAGTTGTATTTGAGGTTGGGGTCGAGGCCGTGCGCCACAGCGTTCTGGCCCACGCCGGTCTGGATGATGGTATAGCCATCGGCCGGCATCTTGACGGCACGGTCGGTGCCGACCACGCCACCGGCACCGCCGATGTTCTCGACCACCACCGGCTGCTTGAGCACCTTGGTGAGCTCTTCGGCCATGAGCCGGCCCATCACATCGCTGGTGCCCCCGGGCGGGAAAGCGACGATCAGCTTGATCGGCTTGCTGGGGTAGTCGGCCTGCGCCCAGGCGGACGTGAGGCCGGCCACACCCAGTGCGGCCACGGCCAAGGCCTGGAGGGCTAAACGTTTGGTCTTCATGCGGGTCTCCTTGCTGAAATGTTCTCAGGTGATCGGTGCCGGGTTGAACAGCACCAGTGCGTTGTGCAACTTCCACTTCTCGGCCCAGGTCTGGCGACCACTGGCCACGTCGAGCAACAGGCGAAAGAGTTTTTCGCCTGCTGCTTCGATGCTGATTTCGCCGTCGGCAATGCGCCCGGCGTTCATGTCCATCAGGTCGTGCCAGCGGCGCGCCAGGTCGCTGCGCGTGGCCACCTTGACCACCGGGCAGGCCTGCAGGCCATAGGGCGTGCCGCGGCCGGTGGTGAACACATGCACGTTCATGCCGGCCGCCAGCTGCAGCGTGCCGCAGATGAAGTCGCTGGCCGGTGTGGCGGCGAAGACCAGGCCTTTCTGGTCGGGCCGCAGTTTCTCGCCGGGCGGCAGGACGCTGGCAATCGCGCCGCTGCCGCTCTTGATGATCGAGCCCATGGCCTTTTCGGCGATGTTGGACAGGCCGCCGGCCTTGTTGCCCGGTGTGGTGTTGGCGCTGCGGTCCACGCGGCCGCGGTCGAGGTACTGGTCATACCAGCCGAGCTCGCGCACGATGTCCTCGGCCACCTGGGGCGTGGCGGCGCGGCGGGTGAGCTGCTCGACCGCGTCTCGCACCTCGGTGTTCTCCGAAAACATGATGGTGCCGCCAGCCCGCACGACCAGGTCGGCCATGTGGCCGACCGCCGGGTTGGCGGTCACGCCCGAAAATGCGTCGCTGCCGCCGCACTGCACGCCCACCACCAAAGCGCTGGCGGGCACGGTCTGGCGACGGCGCGCGTTCAGGCGCGCCAGGTGCGGTTTCGCGCGCTGCACGATGCTCTCGATCATGGACATGAAGCCCACATGTGCATCGTCCTGCAGACACACCAGGTCGGGGCCAGCGTCCTGGTCTCGGGCGTCATGGATCGGAAAGCTGCCCGGCGGCAGCAGACGGGCGGGCTGCAGCTTCTCGCAGCCCAGGCTGACCACCATCACCTCGCCACCGAAGTTGGGGTTCAGACTGATGTTTCGCAGGGTGCGGATCGGGATCTCGGCACCGGGTGCGTCAATGGCCACACCGCAGCCGTAGCTGTGCTCCAGCCCGACCACGCCATCCACATTCGGGTAGAGCGGCAGCAGCTCTCGCTCGATGCGCTCGACCGCCACCTTGAGCACCCCCGCCACGCACTGCACCGTGGTGGTAATGGCCAGCAGGTTGCGGGTGCCGACCGAACCGTCGGCATTCACAAAGCCTTCGAAGGTGTAGCCCTCCAGCGGTGTCCACGCGGGCGCAGGCTGGGTGGCCATGGGCAGACCCTGCAGTTCCCGCGCAGGCGGAATGTCGAGCAGGCGCTCGTGCACCCAGCGGCCGGCGGCAATCGCTTCGCGGGCGTAGCCCACCGGCACGTTGTAACGCCGCACGGCCTGGCCGGCAGCGATGTCGACCAGGGCCACCTTGTGGCCTTGCGGCACCTTGTCCCGCAGCGTGAGGCCTTCGGCCGGTCCTGCGGGCATGACGGTGCCGGCCGGCAGGCCACCGTCGTTGGCGATGATGGCCACGTTGTCATCCGGATGCATGCGGAGGGCCAGGGGTGTGGTGGGGCTGCTCATGTCGGCTCAATAACGGGGTTGCTTGCCGGTGAAGGCCGGGTCGTACTTGCGCATCTGGCCCAGGTCGTCGCGGTTGCGAATGCCGCAGTGCAGCCAGTTGTCGTGCAGGCGGGCCAGGGCCTCGCGGTCGATCACCACGCCCAGGCCCGGGCCGCGTGGCACACGCAGGCTGCCATCTTCAAACTGGAGGCGCCCGCCCTGCACGATCTCTTCGTCCTGCCAGGGGTAGTGCGTGTCGCAGGCATAGGACAGGTGCGGCACCGAAGCGGCCAGGTGTGTCATCGCGATTAGGCTGATGCCCAGATGCGAGTTGGAATGCATGGACAGGCCCATGCCGAAGGTCTGGCACAGGCGCGAGAGCTGCTGTGTGGTGCGCAGACCACCCCAGTAATGGTGGTCAGAGAGCACGATGCGCACTGGACAACCCAGGCGCACGTTCTCGGCAAACTCCTTGTAGTCGGTCACGACCATGTTGGTGGCCAGCGGGACCTCGCATTGCCTGGCCACGGCCGCCATGCCGTCCAGCCCCGGCGCGGGGTCCTCGTAATACTCCAGCACGCCGCGCAGCTGCTCCACCACCTTCAGGCTGGTGGCCACGCTCCAGTTGGCGTTGGGGTCGATGCGCAGCGGTGCGCCCGGAAAAGCTTTCGCCAGCGCCAGCAGGGCCGCCACTTCCTGGTCCGGTGGCAAGGCCCCGGCCTTGAGCTTGATGCTCTTGAAGCCGTACTGCCTGATCATGCGGCGCGCCTGCGCCACCATCTGCTCGGGCGAAATGCCTTCACCAAAAGGATCAGGGTTGTAGGGCTTCTCAATGTGCTCGGCGTACTTGAAGAACAGGTAGGCCGAAAACGGCACGCTCTCACGCGCCGCGCCGCCCAGCAGATCCACCACCGGGGCGTTGGCCAGCTGGCCCTGCAGGTCGAGCATGGCCACCTCAAAGGCGCTGATGACCTTGGCCGCGTTTTTGGACACATGCGTGCCTGGCGCCAGTGAAATCTGCTCGCCCAGAAATTCGGAGGTCTGACCCGCAGGCTGCACCAACGCCTCCACGCGGGTTTCCATCGCATTCAGGTCCCAGGGCGAGAGCCCTTGCAAGGCCGGCGCGGCCTTGGCCAGCACGTCCAGCATGGACTGGTCGCCATAGGTCTCGTTGACCCCGACCAGGCCCGAGGCAGTTTCGATCTCGATGATCGAGCGCAGTGCCCAGGGCTCGTGGATGCCCGCCGCGTTCAGCAGCGGTGGGTCACGGAACGCGATGGGCGTGACGCGGACGTGGCGGATGGCGTGAGAGGTCATGCAACGCGACTTCCGAGTGGCTTACTGCGGACCCAGCGCCTGGATCAGCGCGCGGAGCTCTTCCATCTCGGCCGGCTTGAGGTCGGTCAGCGGCGCGCGCACCGGGCCGGCGTCATGCCCCACCAGCCTGGCACCGGCCTTGACGATGCTGACCGCATAGCCCTGGCCCTTGTTGCGGATCGCCAGGTAAGGCATGAAGAACTGCTTGAGCAAACGGTGCTGCGTGGCCATGTCGTCGGCAGCGACCGCATGGTAGAACTCCATCGCCGTTTTGGGGATGAAGTTGAACACCGCCGACGAATACACCGGAGTGCCCAGTGCCTTGTAGGCGGCGGCATAGACCTCGGCCGTGGGCAGGCCACCCAGATAAGAGAAACGCTCGCCCATCTTCATGTAGATGGAACTCATCAGTTCGATGTCGCCGATGCCGTCCTTGAAGCCGATCAGGTTGGGGCAACGCTCGGCCAGGATGGCCAGCGATTCGGGCGTGAGCCTGCAGACGTTGCGGTTGTAGACGATGACGCCGAACTTCACGCTCTTGCAGACGGCTTCGACATGGGCGATCAGGCCCTCCTGACCGGCTTCGGTCAGGTAATGCGGCAGCAGCAGGATGCCGTGGGCGCCGGCGCGCTCGGCCTCCTGCGCGCACTGGATGGCAAAGCGCGTGGGGCCGCCGGCACCGGCAATGATGGGCACCTTGCCACGGCAGGTGTCCACGGCCGTCTTGATGATCTCCGGGTACTCGTCAGCGGTGAGTGAAAAGAACTCGCCAGTGCCGCCCGCGGCGAACAGGGCGGTGGCGCCGTAGGGGGCCAGCCACTCCAGGCGTTCGATGTAGCCCTTCCTGTTGAAGTCGCCGTTGGCGTCGAAGTCGGTCAGCGGGAACGACAGCAGGCCGTGGGACATGATGGCTTTGAGGTCCTGGGGGGTCATGGGCAGTGTCTTTCTGTAGTATCGAGATATGATGTCAGACATCATACAACTAAAATGATTCTGTGAAATACAGGGTTTTCACGGAGGGTTCACGCGGTGTTCGTCCATATCGCCCCCTCGGGTGTAGGGTTTTTAACGGCTGTTTTCACTGCAGGATGGGTTTTGGATGACTGGTTGTCTGATGACTTCACCACTAAAATCCATCGCAGACTTCACGGACAAGGCATGACCAGCACAAGAACAGCGTCAGAGGAACGGCTTGCCGAGCCGGCCGAGGCACCACGGCGCAGCCGCGGTCTCGTGACTGAAATCGTCCAGGCGCTGGAGGCGGATATTCGCCAGGGCCAACTGGTGCAGGGCCAGAAACTGCCGACAGAGTCCGCCTTGATGACGCGCTTTGAAGTCAGCCGCACGGTGGTGCGCGAAGCGATTTCCAGGCTTCAGGCTTCCGGGTTGGTGGAAACGCGGCATGGGGTGGGCACATTTGTGCTGGGTCCGCGTATGGAGGAGGGGCCCTTTTTTCGTGTCACCGAGCAGGACATGGCCACACTCACCGATGTACTGGCCTTGCTGGAGTTACGCATCAGCCTGGAGAGCGAATCGGCGGCATTGGCAGCACAGCGCCGACAGGATCAGCACCTGCAGGTCATGAGGCAGGCCCTCCAGGATTTCGAGCATGCCATTGAACAGTCCAGTGATGCGGTGCCATCGGACTTTGAATTCCATATGGAAGTCGCCCGAGCAACGGGGAATCGATATTTTTCGGAACTCATGAGTTATCTGGGCACCATGGTGATTCCCAGGACCCGTCTGCGCACGGCAGGCAACTCCACGCCAGAGCGCCAGCAATACCTGCGGCGGGTCCATCTGGAGCACCAGCACATCTACGATGCCATCGCTCAGCAGGATGCCGAATCGGCCCGCGCCGCGATGCGGCTGCATCTGTCCAACAGCCGTGAGCGTTTGCGCAAGGCCCAGCAGGGGCTGCCGGCCCGTCCACCGTCTGTCTGACGAAGAGGGCTTGTTGCCTGCAGCAGGCCCCGGCTCGCTGGACTGCTAGCGTGGAACACCACACTAGGACGACAGGTTGAGCGCGTGGCGCTGAACAAATTCGCAAAGGGTGGCGCTTGCGCCAGACTGGCCGTTCAACGGCAACAGCATGCCCACGGGTTCAAACGGCATGTCCAGGGTCAGGGGCAGCACCTTGATCAGTCCGCGCTCGGCCCAGGGACTCACCACGCTGTAAGGCACCAGGGTCAAGAGATCGTCGCTGTCCAGCAGTGTCCAGGTCAGGGCCGATATCCGTGTCACGATGCTGCTGCCCTTGAGCGACCAACCCTGGGCTTGCAGCAATTGTTCATGCCGATCGCGCGCTGCACTGCCGATGGTGTTGTTCAGCCAGCGCGCCTGCGCCAGGTCCTGCAGGCCCAGGCGCTTGCGCCGGGCCAGTGGGTGGCGCATGCCGCACGCGATGACGAAACGGTCCTCAAGGCAGCTGGTGAACTGCCAGTCCTGGGGGATGGCGTCGGGTTGACGGCAAAAAATGATGTCGGCCTCGCCTGAGAGTGCTGCTGCAGAGAGCGAGAGGTTGTCCACGGCGCTGACCAGCACTTCAATATCCGGGTGTTGTTGCGCAAAGGCTGGCAGCACACGGGTCAGCAGGCCATTGGCCCCGGCCACCGTGGCCACGGCACGTACCAGGCGCTGCTGGTGTTCTACCCGGCGCGAGATCAGCTCGGCACTTTCTTCCAGCCGGGTCAGGATCAGACGCGCCATGGGCAGCAGGTCTTCCATGAGGGGGGTGGGCATCACCCCCTTGGCGTGACGCAAGAACAAGGGCGCTTCGGTCAGGCGCTCCAGGTCGGCGAGCAACTGACTCAGGGCTGGCTGTGTCATGCCCATGGCCTGGGCGGCGCGCTGGACATGACCCAGATCGGCCAGCTTGACGATGGCTTGCAGGTGGCGCATGCGCAAGCGGGTCAGCAGCCGTTTGAGAAGGACGGAGGAGGTGGGCATGGAGTCCGGATGCAATAAGCAGCTCTTATGACAATGTCAAATATTCTATTTGTCGCTTATGTGAAGGCCGCCTAGCATGCGCAGGCGCAACTTCAATCACCCACAGGAGACAAGACATGACGATCATGAACAACCGACGCCAGATGCTGCAGGGCCTTGCCGGACTGGGCGCTGGTTTGTGTTGGCCAGCCAGCCAAAGCTGGGCCCAGGCCTACCCGACCAAGCCCGTGAAACTGGTGGTCGGGGCTGCGCCCGGGGGACCGGTGGACTTCATGGCACGGCTGTATGGCGACCAGGCCACTGCCTTGACCGGACAGTCTTTTGTCGTGGACAACAAGCCTGGTGCCAGCGGGACCATCGCAGCAGGCATGGCTGCCAAGTCAGCCCAGGATGGCTACACCCTGTTCGCCAGCGGCCCTGCGGCCATCGTGGTGGCGCCGCACCTGTTTGCAAAGCTCGAGTACGACCCGCAAAAAGACTTTGTGCCTGTGAGCATGCTGGGGGCTGGCGCTTTTGTGCTGGCGGTTCACCCATCGGTGCCGGCCAACAATGTGGCCGAACTCATTGCCTATGCCAAGAAAAACCCAGGCGCCCTGAGTTATGGCTCGGGTGGCAACGGCTCCTCTGGACAACTCTGCACGGAGTCCTTTGCAGCGCGCGCCGGACTGGATTTGCTGCATGTGCCCTACAAAGGGGATGGCCCGGCGGTCAACGACCTGCTGGGCGGTCAGCTCAAGATGATGTTCACTGCGCCCAATGTGGCGCTGCCGCACATGAGCACAGGCAAGCTCAAAATCCTGGCCGTCACCAGCCAGGAGCGCATGGGTTCACTGCCCCAGATTCCATCGGTGCATGAAACGCTCAATGGCTTTGAATACCTGGGTTGGGTGATCCTGTTTGCACCGTCCAGTCTGGCGGGCGATGCGGTCAACACCCTGGCGGCGGCATGGAGCCGCGGTTTGCAGGACACCAACGTCAAGACACGCCTGGAGGGTTTGGGCATGTTCCCGCCCGCGCGTTATGGCAGCCGCGAAGCCGTCAACAACCTGCTCAAGTTCGAGCGTGAGCGCACCGCCCAGTTGGTCAAGAAACTGGGCATTACACCCGCATGAGACGGTCACCAGAACCTGATTTTTACCCATCATGAGCCCGACCTTCATGGATGAGAGCGCAGACACTCTGCACACGGCCCATTTGACCAACGGGATCCGTCTGGCCTACGAAGAGGCAGGTCATGGGCTGCCCCTGGTGTTTATCCACGGCGTGATGGGTGACTGGCGATCGTGGGACCCGCAGTGGTCTCACTTTGCCAGGCACTACCGTTGTGTGCGCTACAGCCGTCGCTACAACTACCCGAATCAGAATGCACAGCCCTCTCCTGACCATTCGGCACTGCAAGAGGCGCAGGACCTGCGTCTCTTGCTCGATGCGCTGGAGATCGAGCAGGCCATTCTGGTGGGCAGCTCCTATGGCTCGTTCACAGCGCTGGCCCTGGCCGTGCAGGCCCCGGAGCGTTGCCTGGCGCTGGCCTTGTCGGAGCCACCGATGATGCGGTATGCCGAGCGCAGTGCCGCAGGACGACAGGCGCGTGAGGATTTCTATGCCCGGGTGGTCGAGCCTGCCAATGCAGCGTTCAGGCAAGGCCTGGACGAAGAAGGCGCCCGCATCATGACGCAAGGTATCAACGGTGCCGCGGCCCAGTCCTTGTCGGGTGCAGCCATGCAAAGGCGCTTGCAGAACATGCAGGCCATGAAGATCCTGGCACTCTCATCGGATGAGTTCCCCTGGTTGGCACCTCAGGATCTGGCAGCCCTGCCGATGCCGATCCTGTTGATGGCAGGCCAGAATACACCGCCGATTCATCGCGAGATCTTTCGCAATGTCTGCGCTGCCATGCCACAGGCCGAAGTCCAATGGATCGAAGCGGCGGGGCATGGCACTTCACGCGACAATCCTGACGTCTTCAACACCCTGGTGAGCGAGTTTCTCGATCGCCGATGCAAACATGTCTGTGCTGTCTGAACCCGGATTCAAGTTGGCCTACGAGGCGGTGGTCGACATTGCAGAGCGTCAGAACCTGGGTGCCTCTGCGCTCGGCGAGCGGTTCATGGTGCCCATTCTGGGTGGCCATTTTGAAGGCGAGCGCTTGAGGGGCCAGGTCCTGCCTGGCGGCGCAGACCGCCAGTGCTTGCGGCCCGACAGGGTCAAGGAACTGGACGCCCTGTATGAAATGCAGACCGACGATGGTTGCGTCATCACCGTGCACAACCGCGTGCTCATCGATGAACAGGCGCCAGGTGGCCGTTATGCCCGCAGTGCCGTGCAGTTCAAGGTCAGTCATCCGCGCTACGACTGGCTGCAGCGGCGGGTGTTTGTGGGGACCCTCGAAAGCCTACGGCCTGTGAGGGACGCGGTGAAGATCCGGGTGTTTGAAGTCGTCTGAAGTTCATGCAGCTGTGGGCTGCCCCAGCACGTCCAGCACATTGCGTGCGGCACCCACACCCATGTTGATGTAGGCATCGCCCGTTACGCCGCCGATGTGCGGACTGAGCACGATGTGAGGGGCGTTGTGGAAGAGGTGCGGCACAGTCATCGGCTCAACCGCAAAGCTGTCCAGGCCCGCTGCAAACACCTGGCGCGATTGCACCGCGGCCAGCAGGTCGGCTTCGTTGACCAGACCGCCACGGGCAGTGTTGACCAGTATCACGCCTGGCTTGCATTGGGCCAGTGTGTGGGCATTGACCATGCCGCGGTTGTCTGGGGTCAGCGGGCAGTGCAGCGAGATCGCATCCGACTCGCGCCAGAGGGTGTCCAGATCCACCGCCTGGATGAAGTCGGGCAGGTTTTGGGCAAAAGGATCGAAGCCCAGCACTTTCATGCCCATGGCGTTGCACATGCGCGCAAAGCGCTGGCCGATCGCCCCCAGGCCCACCAGGCCGATGGTGCGGCCATGCAGTTCAATGCTCTTGTGCGTGGCCTTGTCCCAGTGACCGGCGTGCATGCGGCTGTTCAGGTCGACCACCGATTTGGCGCAGGCCAGCAGCAGGGCCAGAGCCTGCTCGGCCACGGCGGCAGCATTGGCGCCGATGGCCGCGCGCACCTCGATACCGCGGGCCTGGGCGGCGGCCTTGTCGATGGTGTCGGTGCCGCTGCCATGCTTGGAGATCACGCGCAGTGAAGGTGCGGCATCCATCACTCGGGCGCCCACGGCGCCGTAGCGCACGATGATGGCCACCGGGTCATGGCGTTCGCACAGTGCGATCAGGCTGTCTTCGGTCGGGGATTTACCGGCATAGACGATGTCCAAGCCGGTCAGCAGGTCCAGCGCTGGCTGCGCCAGGTCGGCGCCGGTCACAATCACTGAGGGTCGGCTCACAAGGTTTCTCCGTCCTTGAGTACACCCGCAGCCCGCAGCGAGGGCAACAGCCAGGAGGCGGCAGTTTGGCCTTGCTTGATCTGGGCGATCCGACGGGCTTCATCCTCCACCTTTTTGTGCGCGAGGGGGATCAGGCTGGCGAGTTTTTCGCGCTCGATCACGACCACGCCATCGGCATCGGCCATCACGAAGTCACCGGCATTGACGCTCACTTCGCCGCAGCTGATGGGGTGTCCGATGCGCCCGCCAATGTTCTTTGTGGGCCCATTGGGGTTGGTGCCGACCGAGAACACCGGGAAGTCCATCTCGTCGATTTCGAGGCTGTCGCGCACGGCGGCGTCAATGACGACACCGGCAATGCCCAGCTGGCGGCAGGCGGTCATCATGATGGTGCCCATCTGTGCCGAGGTCTGGTCACCCTTGCCGTCGATCACCAGCACATCGCCTGGCCTGGCCAGGGCGATCGCGGCGTGAATCATCAGGTTGTCGCCAGGCCGTACTTCCACCGTCAGGGCAGGGCCGGCGAGCTTCATGCGCGGGCGCAGGGCCTGGATGCGCCCATGCATGGCGCCACGGCGACCGGCCACATCGGCCAGGATGGCGGTCTGAAACTTGGCCGCCTCTTCGACCAGGGCGGGCGCGACCCGTTCAAAGTCCTTGCGAATGTCCTTGCTCATGGTGCCTCACTCCACCTTGGCGCCTGAATCCTTGACCACCGGCGCCCACTTGGCGATGTCGTTCTGGATCAGGGTGCCAAATTCACTGGGGGTGCTTGGGGTCACGTTGAGCCCCTGGTCTTCCAGTTTTTTCCGAAGGTCAGGTGCATTGAGTGCTTTCTGCAGTTCAGCCTGCAGGCTGGTGACCACATTGGCGGGGAGTTTGGCGGGGCCGAGCAGACCAAACCAGGTCACGGCGTCAAAACCTTTGTAGCCGGACTCAGCCACGGTGGGGGTCTGGGGCAGTTCGTCGGTACGCTTGGCGCTGGTCACGGCCAGCGGGCGCAGCTTGCCGCTCTTGATATGACCGATGAGTGTGGGCACAGAGGACACATACAACTGCACCTGGCCGCCAATCACGTCGTTAATGCCCTGGGCCGCGCCTTTGTAGGGAATATGGGTGAGCTTGACCTTGGCTTCACGCTGCAGCAATTCAGTGGCCAGGTGCGCGACGGTGCCATTGCCGGAGGTGGCGTAGTTCACCGTGCCGGGTTGGGCCTTGGCGGCATTGACCACATCGCTGAGGGTCTTGAAGGGGGAGCCCGAGGCCACCACGATGAGCAGCGGGGCATTGCCGATCAGGCCAATGGGCGTCAGGTCCTTGACCGGGTCGTAGGGCAGTTTGCTGTAGAGCGAGGGGTTGATCGCCAGATTGCTGGTCTGGCCAATCACCAGGCTGTAGCCATCGGGGCTGGACTTGGCGGCATTATCAATGCCGATGTTGCCGCCGGAGCCTGGCTTGTTGTCGATCACAAATGTCCACTTGGTGTTCGTGGCGATTTTCTGGGTGACTTCGCGGGCCGTGATGTCGGTGCCACCACCGGCCGGGAAGGGCACCACCACGCGGATGGGCTTGGCAGGCCAGGTGTCCGTCTGGGCCATGGCCGGTGACAGTCCGAGCGAGACCAGAGCGCCCAGCATGAAGCGACGAGGCAATGAAAAATGCGAGGGGTGATTGAACATGGTTGTCTCCGTTCAGAGTTCAATGGTTGCGGGGTGGACTTTAGATAGGAGTTTCAATACGTACAATGCCATTTCAAACAACGAAAGATGTTTCATGCCGCGACATTCCAGAAGCAGCCCCTCTTCAGGGGCAGACATCGGGCCGGGCAAAGATCCGACTGGGGGCGTCATTGCCGTGACACGCGCCCTGCAGGTGATGGAAGCTTTTCGCATCGGTGAGCGCCACCTCACGCTGGCAGAACTGAGCCGTCGCACAGGTCTGCACAACAGCACCGTGCTCCGGCTGGCACGAACATTGGCGCACAGCGGGTACATGGTCCAACGCGAAGAGGGGGAATGGCGACTGGGGCCGGCGGCTGGCTGGCTGGGAGCTCGTTACCAGGCCGGCTTTGACATCAACAACGTGGTGCAACCGCTGTTGCGCGACTTGTCGGAACAGGCACAGGAGAGCGCTTCGTTCTATGTCCGTGAAGGGGATGAACGGGCCTGTATTGCAAGGGTCGAAGGGCCGCAATCGGTGCGTCATCATGTGCGTATCGGTATGCGACTCCCGCTGGACCAAGGGGCTCCGGGTCGGGTCATCCTGGCCTTCTCGGGAGAGCCCGGCAAGGTCTATGAAGATATTCGCAAAAGGGGTTTCCACATTTCCATGGGGGAGCGTGAACCGCAGGTGTCCAGCGTGGCAGCACCGGTGTTCGGTTTGAACTGGCGGCTGCTGGGCTCGATGTGCATTTCAGGCCCGACTTCACGCTTGACCGAGGCCATGCTCAAGAAGCATGCGCAGACGGTGATGGACGCAGCCAATCGGCTGTCTTACGCCCTGGCAGGGGCGCGTTCTGAAGACACACCGAAGGTCGTGTCCACCTGGCACCCCTGAAATCACTCAGCTTGCTGATACCGTACAAGCGCTCCGTTCATGCCTTGGTGCTTGCCCACGCCGGCAAAGGCGCTGGCCGGTGCATGACATCGTCACGCAGCCACAAGGCGCTGCGCCGCGCACGCTGGGCGATGGTGTCGAGCGGCAGTTGCTGGTAGTCGTCGTTGAACACCTCAAAACTGTAGTCACCGCGGTAGCCCATGCGTTCGAGCTGCATGACCAGCTGCGCCAGTTGTTCGCTGTGCACCCCTTCACCCGGAAAGACGCGGAACGTACGGGCCGTGGTCATGCGCTCTTCGAAGGTGGGCACCTCCTGCCACATGAAGTCGGACAGTTGCACCAGCAAGATGCGCTCAGGGTCGATTTCTTCGAGGGCCTGCAGCGGGGTTTGTGCGGCAAAGACATGAAAGGAGTCCAGTCCGATGCCGAGGTTCGGGCAGTCGGCACGGCAGACCACATCCCAGGCGGTCGTGAACTGGTTGACGGTGCGCCCCCAGGACAGGCCTTCGTAGGCGATTTCAATGCCCAGTGGCAGGGCCATCATCGCCAGCTTGCGCAGATCGCGAGCCAGGTCATCGAGATCATCGCTCGCATGGCGCGAAGTGGACGAACACACCAGCAGCACTCTGGCACCGACGGCAGCGCACATCTTGAGCATCGACTGCGCGATGTCGACCTTGTAACTGTGCAGGTGGCCTGAAAGTCCTTCAAAGTCGCGCAGCACCTGAAACCCGGTGGGGCGCATGCCACTGGCCTGGACGGCTTGCACGGCGCCAGCCACGCCATGGGGGTGTGTCACCAGATCGCGCGCCATGAGCATGACCTGTTCGAAGCCGGCATCCTTCATCGCTGCCAGCTTGGCCTCCAGCGAGCCGGCAAGGGTGATGGTGTCCATGCCAAAGCTGTGCAAGGGGTTCATGACGTTCAGCCCTGATGCACCAGCTCGAAGGACACGCCCATGACCGGGCGTGTCAGTGCGCCACGGTCTTCCGGGTGCAAGGTCCTGGCATCCACAAAGGACAAGCCACGTGATTTGAGGTGTTGCACAGCGGCGCTGACGTCCGGCACACCCAGGCCCAGTCGCTGCAGCCGCTCCTCGCTGCGCCATTCATCGTCCAGACCCGGGTCGGGTTCGACCAGCTGCCACAAGAACTGGCCGCAAGGGCTCTTCATGAGTTTGCCTTTGGGCAGGATGCCAAAGCGCTGATCGTCAGGCACGGGGGTGAAGTCGAACAGGTGCTCCAGGTAAGTCATCCACGGCCCGCTGCGGCCGGCGCCGATGTACTGCACCACGCCAAAGTAGCCCATGTCGGCCAGACTGGGCGGCTGCGGATCCACGCCGGGGATCGGCTTGAAATCGATGTCGTAGATCGAGAATTCGTCCCAGCGGTCGACGAAATAAAAACGGCTGCTGCCCGGCCCCTGGATGGCCGGGATGTGCAGTTCCATGGCGCGCGCATGGCTGGGTGCATCCCAGGCGCCCAGGGCCAGGCAATGCTGGTGTGCCTTGAGCGCGTCGCGCACCCTGAAGGCCACCGCAGAGATCACCGGATGGTCGTTGGCGGTGGCCGCCACCCGTGCATCGTCGGGATGGGCATTGACCACCAGGTTCATGCGGCCCTGGCGGTAGAGCGTCACCTCGCGTGAGCGGTGCCGGGCCACCGGCAGAAAGCCCAGCGCTTGGAGCGTCTGCCCGAAGGCCTGGGGCCGCGTGGTGGCGTATTCGATGAATTCCAGGCCCGCCATGTCCAGCCGGTTGGGCATGTCAGGCACGGCTTCACGGCCAGGGGTCAGTGGGGGCATGGAGGGCCTTTTCAGAGCAGGGCTCACAGTTGTGCCAGCTGGCGAAGTGCATCGGCCGTGGTCACCGGCAAACCAAAAAACTCAAGGTAAGCCGGGATCTGCTCGAACAGCATGTCCGTGCCGACCTGGGTCTGACAACCGCGCGCGCGGGCAGCGCTGACGAAAGCGGTGCTTTCCTCACGCATGACCACTTCGCCGACATAAGTGCCAGGGGCCAGTCGTGTCACGTCCAGGGGCAGCGGGTCGCCCGGTTGCATACCCATGGGCGTGGCATTGACCACCAGGTCATGCCCGGCAGGATCGCGTGTGTCTGTCTGTACGCGGATCTGGGGATAGTGCGCGGTCAGGCGCATGGCCAGGGCCCTGCTGCTCTCGGCGTTGACATCGAACAGGCTGATGGCCGCAACACCTGCCGTGGCCAGCGAGGCCGCGATCGCCGAGCCCACACCACCGGTGCCCACCACCAGGGCCCGCTTGCCCTGCAAGTCCAGGCCTTTGCGTTGCACGCCACGGACAAACCCGGTGCCATCGAACATGTCACCCACCAGCCGACCATCGGCCAGCCGTTTGACCGCATTGCAGGCGCCCGCCACGCGGGCCGTGGGGGTGATCTCGTCGAGCAGGCCCACGACGCTGACCTTGTGGGGCATGGTGATGAGCGCGCCGAGTGTGTTTTCCAGGTGGAAGACCGACTGGAGCAACTGGGCAAAGTGGGGGGGCTGACACGCCATCGGTACCACCACCGCGTGGATGCCCGCCTGGGCAAAGTACGGGTTGTAGATCAGGGGGGACTTGAAGGTGTGCGTCGGGAAGCCGATGTGCGCAATCAGCTGCGTGTTGCCATGGATCAAGGGCACTCTGGGCAATGGGGCCGCCGGGGTGCGTGGAGCTTCGACGTCAGCGTGCATGGCCGTCTTTCAGCCACTGGCACATGCGCTCGAAGCTGGCGCGGGCTTTCTCGCTGTAGGCCTTGGCGCGCAGATAGCCGTGGATGAGGCCGGGGCCACGGTCGAGCGTGATGGGCACGCCGGCCGCCTGCAGGGCTTCGGCGTAGGCAATGCCTTCGTCACGCAGCGGATCGTATTGCGCCACGGCAATGTAAGCCGGTGGCAGTCCGGCGTGGCTGTCGGCACGCAGGGGCGAGACCCCCGGCGTCAGGCGCAGCGATTCGTCCGGGCAGTACAGGGCATTGACCAGGGGCATGGACGCTACCGTGACCAAGGGCCCGTTGGCGTTTTCGCGGTGCGAAGGTCGGTCCAGTGTGAAGTCGGTGGCGGGATAGATCAGCAACTGGGCGCAAGGGGCGCTTGAGGTGCCGCGCAGCACCAGCGTTGCGGCAGCGGCCAGATTGCCGCCCGCACTGTCACCGCCAATGGCAATGGCCTTGGCATGCAAACCCAGCGCGGACGAGTGCGCATGCGTCCAGTGCACGACCGCCAGGGTCTCGTGCAAAGCACGCGGGTAGGGGTGCTCCGGCGCCAGAGCGTAGTCCACGCTGAACACCGCATGACCGGTGGCTGCGGCGATGCCGGCGGTGATGTCCCAGTGCGTTTCGGGGCTGCCTTGCATCCAGGCGCCGCCATGCAGGTAGACCAGTGCCGGCGTCAGGGCCGTATGGGCAGTACGGAATTCACGTACGCGGACCGTGCTGCCGGTTTCAGGCACCGGCACAAGGTGCTCCCGCGTGACGACCCCTGGCGGGTGCGGTTCGCGCATGGCGGCGGCTACGCCTTCAAAATGGCCCCGGCGGGCCTGCGGGCTGGCGCCTGGCACCAGAGGCGCCCAGGCCGCATCCCAGTCCGTGAGGAATCGTTGGATGTCCGGATCGATCATCGTGGTCTTTCGGGTTGAGGGCTTCAACCCTGGTAACCCAGCAGGCGCGGCAGCCAGAGCACGGCATCGGGCACGTAGGTAATGAACAGCAGGGCACCGATCATCACGGTGATGAAGGGCAGGGTTTCCTGCACGATCCGTTTGATGGATTCACCGGTGATGTTGCCCATGATGAACAGCAACAACCCATAGGGTGGCGTGATCAGACCGATCATCAGGTTCACGGTGACCACCATGCCGAAATGCACCATGTCGATGCCCAGCAGCTTGGCTGTGGGGATCAGGATGGGCACGATGACCAGCAAAATGGTGCCGCCTTCGAGCAAGGCGCCCAGCACCAGCAAGGTGATGTTGACCATCAGCAGGAAGCTCAGCGCGGACAAGTCCATGGCTGTCAGTAGTTGGCTGACGGTCATGGGAATGTTTTCGCGCGTGACCACGAAGTTGAAGACCAGTGCGCCCGAGATCAGGATGCCGATCGAGGCCATTGAGCGACCGCTGGAGAGCAGAGCGTTGTAGGCCCCGGCGAACGTGACCGACCGGTACACAGCGGCCGACACCAGCAGGGCGTACAGGGCTGCGACCGCAGCGGCTTCGGTGGGCGTCATCACGCCGCTGTAGATGCCGCCGAGCAAGACCACGGGCATCATCAGGGCCGGCAGCGCCTTGAGGGTGATGCCGGGCAGTTGCCGCAGGGGGACAGGCGGCTCGATCGGGAAGTTGCGTACCTTGGCCAGGTAGGCGTTCATGCCCATCAGCACGGCGCCCAGCAGAAGTCCAGGCACGATGCCGGCCATGAACAGGTAGCCAATGGAGGCGTCCGAGATCAGGCCGTACAAGACCAGGGGAATCGAGGGCGGGATGATCGGTCCAATCACGGCCGAGGCAGCAGTGACCGCCGCCGCATAGGCCGGGGTGTAGCGTCCGTCACGGGTCATCATGTTGATGACCATGCGGCCCACACCGGCGGCATCGGCAATGGCCGAACCTGACATGCCCGAGAAGATGAGCGAGGACAGGATGTTCACATGGCCAAGGCCACCACGAAAGCGTCCGACCACCGCATTGCAAAAGCCCAGCAGCCGGTCGGTGAGCGAGCCCATGTTCATGATCTCGGCCGCCAGGATGAACAGCGGGATGGCCAGCAACGTGTAGGAGTTGTTCAGACCCTGCAGCAACTGCTCGGCCGCAATCCCCATGTCCTGCCCGGTGATGAACAGGTACATAATGGAACTGGCCAGCATGGACAGGCCGATCGGCAGCCCCATCAGGCTCAGGCCGATGATCAGGTACACCGTCAGGGCGAAAGGCGAGAAAAAATTCATGCCTCTTCTCCGGCTTGTCCGGTCGAGGCATCGTCATCGACAAGCCGGTTTTGCAGGGCTTGCAGTCCGATGTGGGCATGCCGCACCACCATGGCCAGCACAAAGGCAATGTAGATGGAGAAGAACATGTCCATGCGAATGCCCAGCGCCGCCGAGTCTTCCACCTTCATGAAGGTGATGAAGCTCCAGGTGGCGGGCAGCGAGACCAGCAGGATCACCACCACGGCGGTGCTCACCAGAACGGCGAGCACCCGCTTGACGGGCCTGGGCACATGGCCCGTGAGCACGTCAAAGCGGATGTCGTCACGGTTGCGCATCACAAACGAAGCGCCCCAGAGAATGCCCCAGATCCACATCAGCACGCACAGCTCGTCGGTCCAGGCCAGCGGCTTGTTCGACACATAGCGAAAGCCGATCTGCAGGATGAAGGACACAAACATCGTGGCCATCATCAGGACCAGGACATGGTTGGCACCCAGTCGCAGCCATCTTGCGAGGCGCTGCAGCACGGGATGTTGAAGCGGGGCGTTCATGCGGTCAGTCCGGGGTGGGTATCACAGCCGGTTGATGCGATCGATCATGCCGGCCGGCCAGTCGGCGGCGAACTTGCTCTTGCTGTAGACCTCGAGCACATGCTTGCGGAAGGCGGCCAGGTCGGGCGTGTAGACCTCCAGCCCCTGCTGCTTCATGAAGGTTTCCTGCTCGGAGTCGTCCTTGAGCGCCTGTGCCGTCACGGCCGCGGCGAATTTGTCGGCCGCTTCCTGCAAAGTCTTTTGCTGGGCCGGGTTCAGGCTGTTCCATTTGGACAGGCTGATGGCAAACAGGTTGTTGGCAATCAGATGGCCGGTCTTGACGATCTGTGAGCTGACTTCATAGAACTTCATGCTCTTGACCGCGCCCATCGGGTTGTCCTGGCCGTCGATGGCGCCCGTCTGCAGGGCGGTGTAGACCTCGGTGAATGCCAGCGGGGTGGGGTTGGCGCCCATGGCCGTGCCCACGAACTGCCAGCCTTCGCCCGGCGGCATGCGCAGCTTGATGCCCGCCAGGTCGGCCGGGGTCATGATCTTCTTCTTGGGCTTGAGGCCCAGGTGACGGGTGCCGATGTAGGGCACGGCCAGCACCTTGATGCCCATCTGTTTTTCCATCATGGCAAACAGTTCCTTGCCCACCTCGCTGTCGAAGACCTTTTTCATGTGGAGATGGTCCCGGAACACATAAGGCGTGGTCACGATGCTCCAGGCCGGAATCTGTTTTTGGACGTCGAAGGCCGCCAGGTTGGCCAGGTGCAGATTGCCGCGCTGCATGGCAACGGGTTCAGTCCCTTGTTTGAACAGCGTAGCGCCGAAATACGGTTTGAATTCGAAATCAGGCCCCAGGTTTTTGCCAAAGACGTCCTTGAGGATGGCGGCCCGGGGATCGGACTCGACCACGGTATCGGAATAGATCAGTTCGATCTTGCGGCTCTGGGCCAGGCCAGCCATGGGCAAGGTGCTGGCTGACAGGGCTGTAGTGGCCAGCAGCAGGTTGCGGCGATTCAGGTTCATGGGGTCTCCTCGGGCGTTGGGTGGAATGCATTGCTTGCGGCAAGGCACGGGCACAATATTAACTACCTAGTTAATTTAAAAAATAAGGGTTTTCCTGAGGTTTGTGCGCTGCGGTCTTCGATGCCCAAAAAAAGCGCCCTACAGGGCGCCAGTGCGAATGCCAGCCGAGTTTCAGCGCTGCAGGTAACGCACCATCATGTCGACCACGCAGGCCCGGCGGTGTTGCACCATCGCCGGATCCTTGAAGTCGACCTTGAAGATCAGGCCGAAGGTGTGCGCATTCGAAACGTTGAAAAACGTCAGGGCCGAGATCGCGGCATGGATGTCGAGCGCCTGCAGGCCGGGTCTGAAGACCTTTTCGCGCACGCCGCGCGCGTAGAGCTTTTCGATGGCGGAGATCGCCGGCACATTGAGGTCCTGGATATAGGGGCTCTGGCGCAGGTACTCACCGCGGTTGATGTTCTCGGCCATGACCATGCGGATGTAGTTCTCGTGCAGGCGATGGTGGTCAAAGGTGTATTCGACCAGGCGCACCAGCGCTTCCATCGGCGCGAGCGATTCCAGCTGCAGTTCGGCCTCCTGCTCGCGCATCTGCCGATAGGCGCCTTCAAGCACGGCCAGATAAAGGCCTTCCTTGCTGCCGAAGTAGTAATAGATCATCCGCTTGCTGGTGCGCGTGGCGGCGGCAATCATGTCGATGCGGGCCCCAGCCAGCCCCTTGTCGGCGAATTCGGTGTAGGCCACGGCCAGTATCTCGGCCATGGTGCGTTCAGGATTGTTGGTGCGGCTGCGCTCTGGGCGAACGCGCGCTTGCGAGGCGTCCAGGTCGGACGTCCGGGCATGGGAGGCGCGTTTTTTTTGTACCGCTTCGTTCATCGCGGCGAGTATAGGTCAGCCCACTACAACCTGACTTGACCGTTCTTGTGTCGATCCGAGTAGACGTATCGTCCAAAGCATTACGCTCAAATCTGCCTGGGATGGTACCGGGAAAGAGAGTGCTGACGGCAAAACTGAGCCCGTGGTCAATCCCGAGTGAAAGGCCGCTGGCCCTGCCGTTACGATTGGCCTCATGTCCCTCGCTTCGATACACCCCCAGGCCTTCCTGCGTTCCCTCTACGACGCTGCCGTGCGCCGCGCCCTGCCGCTGCACGCCATGGCCGCGGTGCTGCCACCGGTGCCCAAAGGCCGCACCCTGGTGCTGGGCGCGGGCAAGGCGGGGGGCTCGATGGTGCATGCGCTCCAAGCCCTGTGGCCGCAGGACGCGCCGCTTTCGGGTCTGGTGGTCACGCGCTACGGCCACACGCCCGAGCGGCCTGCCGGCGTGCCACCGCGCATCGACATCGTCGAAGCCGCGCACCCCGTGCCCGACGCCGCCGGCGTGCAGGCGGCCGAGCGCATGCTCGCGCTCACGCAGGGGCTGACGGCCGATGATCTGGTGCTGTGCCTGATTTCGGGCGGTGGGTCGGCCCTGCTGACGCTGCCGGCCGATGGCCTGACGCTGGCCGACAAGCAGCGCATCAACCAGGCCCTGCTGCACAGCGGCGCCAACATCACCGAGATGAACTGCGTGCGCAAGCACCTCTCGCGCATCAAGGGCGGTCGGCTGGCGGCGGCCTGCGCGCCGGCCAAGGTGGTGACGCTGACCATCAGCGATGTGCCGGGGGACGATCCTTCGGTGATCGCCAGTGGCCCCACGGTGCCGGATGCCAGCACCTGTCTGGACGCGCTGGCCATCCTGCGGCGCTACGCGATTGAGGTGCCGCCCGCCATCGCGGCGGCGCTGCAGGCCAGCACGCTGGAGACGCCCAAGCCCGGCGACCCAGCGTTTGACCGTACCGAAGTTCGCATGCTGGCCACCCCGATGCAGTCGCTGCAGGCCGCGGCCGATGTGGCGCGCGCGGCCGGCATCACGCCGGTCATCCTGAGCGACGAGATGGAAGGGGAGTCGCGCGAGGTGGGCAAGGTGCATGCGGCCCTGGCGCGGGCGGTGGCGCGCGGGCAAGGCGCGTTTGCCAAACCCTGCGTGATCCTCAGCGGCGGCGAGACCACCGTGACGGTGCGCCCTTTGCCCGAAGGCCTGACCCGCGGACGCGGCGGCCGTGCCGGCGAGTTCTGCCTGGGTCTGGCGCAGGCCCTGCAGGGGCAGCCCGGCGTCTGGGCGCTGGCGGCCGACACCGACGGCATCGACGGCGTTGAAGACAACGCCGGCGCGCTGGTGACGCCCGACACGCTGCAACGTGCCGCCGCAAACGGCCTGCAGCTCGACGACCACCTGCTGCGGGATGACGCCTACGGCTTCTTCAGCGCCCTGGGCGATCTGGTCGTCACCGGCCCCACCCACACCAATGTGAACGATTTCCGGGCGATGCTGGTGTTGTGAAGCGCCTTTGATATGTGTCAATCCGGCAAGACACTGCCTCTGGCACATTCTGGGCCATGGCCCTTTCTGCTCTTCCTGTTGACGCCACCGAACCGGTGCGCAGCCTGCCGGCAGGCACCGTGCTGCTGCGCCGTGGCGACGCGCCCCAGCAGGTGTTGCATGTGCTCTCGGGCCGGGTGCTGCTGGGCGTGATGCAGCAGGGGCAGCTGGAGCACCAGCTCAGCCAGGTCGAGGGCCCTTTCTGGCTGGAGGTTTCGGCCGCCTTGCTTGGCCTCCCGCATGTGGTCGATGCGGTCGCCGAGACCGATGTGCAGGTGCAGGCGATCGCGCTGCCCTGTTTTCTGGCCACGCTGGAGAGTCTCAGCGGCGAAACCGGCACCCTGGTGCAGAACCTGGCGCTGGCGCAGCGCCAGCTCACCGAAGTGGCGGTCAGCCGCGTGGCCAAGGACGCTGACGCGCGTTGCGCGGAATGGCTGCTGCGCCACGCCAAGCCGGTACGCGGCGGTGCCACACTGGCCGTGACCCTGCACGAGCGCAAACGCACGATTGCCGCCCAGCTGGGCATTGCGCCCGAGACGTTTTCGCGCGTACTCAAGCACCTGCGCGAAAAGCAGCTCATCAGCGGTGCGGGTCGGGTGCTCGACCTGCCCGATCCGCAAGGCCTGCGCGAGCTCGCTGGCGTTTGAGCCCCTGCCCTGAGGTTCGATGTGGCCCAGGTCCATGATGGGGGAGCGGAGCCTGCACAATCGATGAGTCTCCATCCTTTCCGTACACCATGAGCGCTCCCTTGCCCTACCTCGGTGAAACCGAAGCCCCGACCCGTGCGGAGGTCGATGCCTTGCCTGGCCTGACCCTGCTGGAGTTCGGCACCGACTGGTGCGGCCACTGCCGTGCCGCCCAGCCGGCGCTGGCCGAGGCCTTGCCCGCAGCCCCCCAGTGGCGGCACCTCAAGGTGGAAGACGGCCCGGGCCGACCGCTCGGCCGGTCCTACCGCATCAAGCTCTGGCCGACCGTGATCCTGCTGCGCGAGGGCCAGGAAATTCAGAGGCTGGTGCGGCCCACCCGGGCGGACGAGATTCGTCAGGCCCTGCAGGCCGTAGCGGGCTGAGTGCTGACGTTGACGGCGCGTCGGTCCGCCTCAAAGGCTGCCTGACGCTGCACCGTTTTGCCCCTGGCGGGCCTTGTCTGTTGCGGGAGTGCGCGCGCTGAGTCATGCGCCGGCCAGCTGCGCCCCGGCGTCCTCGTACCACCACATCAGCGCCGCGTCATAGCCTTCCCACACACACCCGTTGCAGCCGCGCCCGCAGCACGAGGTCGGTTCGGGTGGCGGGTCGCGGAAGTCGATGCCGGCCGCCTGCAGGCGGGCCTGAAACTGTGCAATGCCCTGGCGCACGCGTTCGCGCTGGGCCTGGCCGGCGGGGTCGATGATGGGGTCGTCGCGGGTGTCGCTCATGCCCCGATTGTCGCGGCCCTGGCGGCTCAGTTCGGGCGTGGGGTCACTTGCCCTTGCACGACCGTGTGGGCAATCAGCCGGTCATCGCCCAGCACGATCATCGCGAACAGCCATTCGGCCAGGGTCTCGGCCTGCGCGGTGCGTCGCGCCAGCAGCGGGGTGACTTTGGGGTCGATGACCACAAAGTCGGCTTCGCAGCCGGGTAGCAGGTTGCCCACGGTGCCATCCAGCCCCAGCGCCCGCGCGGCGCCGGCGGTGTGTTGCCACCACAGGTGTTCGGGCGCCAGGCTCAGGCCGGGGCGGCCGACACTCTGGCGGGCCACGGTGTAGGCCGCGTGCATCGTGTGGAAGGGGCTGAAGCTGGTGCCGCCGCCCACATCGCTGGCCAGGCCGTAACGCAGGCTGCAGCGATCGGCCGCCGCAAAGTCGAAGAAGCCGCTGCCCAGAAACAGGTTGCTGGTGGGGCTGACGGCCGCCACGCTGCCGTTCTCGGCCATGCGGCGGCGGTCTGCATCATCGAGGTGGATGCAGTGCGCATACACCGCGCGCTCGCGCAGCAGGCCGGCACGGTCGTACACGTCCAGGTAGCTGCGCGCTTCGGGGAACAGTTCGTGCACCCAGCGGATTTCGTCGAGGTTTTCGGCCACATGCGACTGGATCCAGACGTCAGGGAATTGCGCGGCGATCTCGCCGGCACCGTGCAGCTGTTCGGGTGTGCTGGTGGGCGCAAAGCGCGGCGTGATGGCGTAGCCCAGACGCTGAACGCCATGCCAGCGGCGGATCAGCTCTTCGGTCTGGCGCAGGCTCTGCTGCGTGTCGTTGTCGCGCAAGCCGTCAGGGCTGAAGCGGTCCTGCAGCACCTTGCCCGCGATCATTCGCAGCTGACGCGCCTGCGCCTGGGCCATGAAGGCGTCCACCGATTCGGGGTGGGCGGTGGCAAAGCACAGGGCTGTGGTCACGCCGTTGCGCAGCAGCTCGTCCAGAAAGAAGCCGGCCACCTCGCGGGCGTGGGCCGGGTCGGCAAACTGCTTTTCATGCGGAAAGGTGTAGTGCTCCAGCCAGGGCAGCAGGCCCTCGGCGGGCGAGGCGATCACGTCGGTCTGCGGGTAGTGCACATGCAGGTCCACAAAACCGGGGGCGATGCACAGACCGGGCCAGTGGGTGGTGGGCACATCGGCGTGCGCGCTGGCCAGCGCCAGGTACGACCCGATGGCCACCACCCGCACCACTCCATCGGCATCACGCCGGGTGACCAGCAGTCCGTCGCTTTCGTGGCGAAGCTCGGGCCGCTTGGGGTCGGGAAACCAGAGCAAATTGGCACGCCAGGCGTGGCGGCTGTCATGTGCGGAGGAGGAGGGTTCACTCATGCATCGGGATTTTCACCGACTTCGAACTGGACGCCCGTGACCGGCAGGACCGCGGGTTTGGGGCAAAATTCCGCGCCAACACCACCACGGCCGTGCGAACGAGATGGCCTGATCGTGCTGCAAGAAAAACCACCCTTCAAGGCACTCCCGCATGACCCCACCTTTGCTGTCCCTGCAGGGCATCACCAAACGCTACCCCGGCGTGGTGGCCAACCAGGACGTGTCGCTGACCGTGTTGCCCGGCCAGGCCCATGCCGTGCTGGGCGAAAACGGCGCCGGCAAGTCCACACTGATGAAGATCATCTACGGCTCGGTCAAGCCCGACGAAGGCACGATCCTCTTCAAGGGTCAGCCGGTTCAGATCCGCAACCCGCAGGAGGCGCGGGCGCTGGGCATCAGCATGGTGTTCCAGCATTTCAGCCTGTTCGACACGCTGACCGTGGCCGAGAACGTCTGGCTCGGGCTCGACAAATCGCTGAGCCTGGCCGAGGTGACCCGCCGCATCGAGGCCAAGGCCAGTCAATACGGTCTGGACATCGAGCCTCAGCGCCCGGTGCACACCCTGAGCGTGGGCGAGATGCAGCGCGTCGAGATCATCCGCGCGCTGCTGTCGGACCCGCAGCTGCTGATCCTGGACGAACCGACTTCGGTGCTCACGCCGCAGGCGGTCGAAAAATTGTTTGTGGTGCTGCACCAGTTGGTGGCGCAGGGCTGCAGCCTGCTTTACATCAGCCACAAGCTGCACGAAATCCGCGCGCTGTGCAGCGCCTGCACGGTGCTGCGCGGTGGCCAGGTCACGGGCGTGTGCGACCCGCGTGAAGAATCGAACGCCAGCCTGAGCCGCCTGATGATCGGCGCCGAGCCCCCCACGCTGGCGCCCACGCCACGCACCCCGGGCGAGGTGGTGCTGCAGGTGCAGAACCTGTCCTTGCCCAAGGAAGACCCGTTCGGCGTGGACCTGCAGGGCATTGACCTGCAAGTTCGCGCGGATGAGGTGGTCGGGCTGGCTGGCGTGTCGGGCAACGGCCAGCGTGAGCTGCTGTGGGCGCTCTCGGGCGAAGACCGCCGCGCTGCGCCTGAGAGCATCCGCGTGGCTGGGCAGCCCGCAGGCCGCATGGGGCCCGGTGCCCGGCGTGGCCTGGGACTGCACTTTGTGCCCGAGGAGCGGCTGGGCCGAGGTGCGGTGCCCTCGATGAGCCTGGCGCAGAACCTGCTGCTCACGCGCAGGGAAGCGCTGGGCGTGGGCGGCTGGATCCGTACCGGCGCGCTGGCCGCGCAGGCGCGCGGCATCATCGAGCGTTTCAAGGTCAAGGCTTCGGGGCCCGATGCCGCGGCGCGTTCGCTGTCGGGGGGCAACCTGCAGAAGTTCATCGTGGGGCGCGAGATCAGCGCGCAGCCCACGCTGCTCATCGTCTCGCAACCCACCTGGGGTGTGGACGTCGGGGCGGCCGCGCAGATCCGCGGCGAAATCCTGGCCCTACGCGACGCCGGTTGCGCGGTGTTGGTCGTGAGTGAGGAGCTGGAAGAATTGTTTGAAATCTCGGACCGCCTGCATGTGATCGCCAAGGGGCGCCTCTCGCCCTCGCTGCCGCGCAGCGAAGCCACGGTCGAGCGCATCGGCGAGTGGATGAGCGGCCTGTGGCCCGGTGCCCACGAGGGCCAGAACGCCAAGGGGGTGCAGCATGCTGCGGCTTGAACCCCGCCCCCAGGCCTCCAGAGTCTGGACATGGGCCTCGCCCCTGCTGGCGCTGGCGCTGACGGTGCTGCTGGGCATCGTGCTGTTTGCGGCGCTGGGCAAGGACCCGGTGCGCGGCCTGCAGATGTTCTTCTGGGAACCGCTCAAGAGCACCTATGCGATCGGCGAGTTGATGGTCAAGGCCACGCCGCTGCTGCTGATCGCCCTCGGGCTGGCGGTGTGCTTTCGCTCCAATGTGTGGAACATCGGCGCCGAAGGCCAGTTCGTCATCGGCGCCGTGTGTGCCGGCGGGGTGGCGCTCCTGGCCGACAAGACCACCGGCGGCTGGATCATGCCGGCGGTGCTGCTGGCCGGCGTGCTGGGCGGCATGCTGTGGGCCGGGCTCACGGCGGTGCTGCGCGACCGCTTCAACGCCAACGAAATCCTGGTGAGCCTGATGCTGGTCTATGTGGCCATCATGGTGCTGAGCTACCTGGTCTACGGGCCGTGGAAGGACCCTGCGGGCTTCAACTTTCCGCAGAGCAAGACCTTTGAAAAAGTCACCCAGATCCCGCGCCTGATGGACGGCTCGAGGGCCAATCTGGGCCTGCTGCTGGCGCTGGCCGGTGCAGCGCTGCTGTGGGTGTTCCTGTTTCGCACCCGCGCGGGCTTTGCCCAGCAGGTGGGGGGGCTCGCGCCCATGGCGGCGCGTTATGCGGGCTTCTCGTCGCGCAAGGCCTTGTGGCTGGCGCTGCTGGTCTCGGGCGGTACGGCGGGCCTGGCCGGTGCGCTCGAAGTCGCCGGGCCGATCGGCCAGCTTACGCCCTATGTGCCAGCCGGCTACGGCTTTGCGGCCATCATCGTGGCCTTTGTCGGGCGGCTGCACCCGGCGGGCATGGTGCTGTCGGCCGTGCTCATGAGCATGTTCTACATCGGCGGTGAACTGGCGCAGTCGCGCCTGGGTCTGCCCAAATCGATCACCGGGGTGTTCCAGGGTCTGCTGCTGTTTTGCCTGCTGGCCTGCGACACGCTGGTGGCGTATCGCATCCGCTGGGGCTCGGCTTCGGCTACGAGCCGGAAAGGGCAGGTGGCCTGATGGAAACCTATGCACTGCTGTTTGCAGCCACGCTGAACGCCGGCACCGTCCTGGCCATCGCATCGCTGGGCCTGCTCATCAATGAAAAGGCCGGGGTGGTCAACCTCGGCGCCGAAGGCATGATGCTGTGCGCCGCCATTGCCGGTTTCGCCGCCGTGGTGCACACCGGCAACGACTGGATCGGCTTTGCGGCCGGCATGGGCGCCGGCGCCTTGCTGGCCGCCGTGTTTGGCCTGCTGGTCATCTGGCTGGGCACCAACCAGTACGCCACCGGGCTGGCGCTCAGCCTGTTTGGCGTGGGCTTTTCGGCTTTTGCGGGCATCGGCTATGTGCAGGAAAAGCTGCCCGAGCGACCGAAATTCGAAATCCCATTCTTCGCCGACCTCCCGCTGTTGGGCAATGCCCTGTTCAAGCAGCACCCCATGGTCTACGCCACGATCGCGCTGTGCATCGGCCTGATCCTCTGGCTGGGCCGCACACGCACCGGTCTGGTGCTGCGCGCGGTGGGCGAATCCCCCGAATCGGCGCATGCGCTGGGCTATCCGGTGCGGCGCATCCGCCTGGCGGCTGTGGTGGCCGGCGGCGCGCTGTGCGGGCTGGCCGGGGCCTACATCTCGGTCATCTACACCCCGCTGTGGGTCGAGGGCATGGTGGCCGGCAAGGGCTGGATTGCGCTGGCCCTGACCACCTTTGCCACCTGGCGGCCGGCACGCGTGTTGCTAGGGGCTTACCTGTTCGGGGGCGTGACCATGCTGCAATTCCACCTGCAGGGCGCGGGCGTCGAGGTGCCCAGCGAGGCACTGTCGGCCTTGCCCTATGTGGCGACCATCGTGGTGCTGGCGCTGATTTCGCGCAACCCGACCTGGATCCGGGTGAACATGCCGGCCTCGCTGGGCCGGCCCTTCCATCCGGGCTCATAATCGTTTTTTCTCAACCCACCCTGTCTATTCGCAAAGGAACTGACATGACAGACTTCTCCAAGCGTTCGGTGATCAAGCTTGCAGCCCTGACGGCTGTGGCGGCAGCAGCCCTGGTCGGCTGCGGCAAAAAGGAAGAGCCCAAGGCCGAAGCGCCTGCGCCGGCCCCGGCCAAGGCCGAACCCCTGAAGATCGCGTTCGCCTACGTCGGTCCGGTGGGTGACGGTGGCTGGACCTTTGCGCACGACAACGGCCGCAAGGCGATCGAGGCCGAGTTCGGTGACAAGGTGGTGACCTCCTTCGTGGAGAAAGTGCCCGAGAGCGCCGACGCCGAGCGCGTGATCCGCGACATGGCCAGCCAGGGCAACAAACTGATCTTCGGCACCACCTTTGGCTACATGGAGCCCATGCTCAAGGTCGCGGCCGACTTCAAGGACGTCAAGTTCGAGCATGCCACCGGCTACAAGAGCGCCGACAACATGCGCACCTACGACAGCCGCACCTACGAAGGCGCCTACATGGCCGGTGTGATCGCCGGCAAGATGAGCAAGTCGGGCAATCTGGGCGTGGTCGCGTCCATCCCGATCCCCGAAGTGATCCGCAACATCAACTCCTTCACCCTGGGCGCCCAGTCGGTCAACCCCAAGGTCAAGACCCGCGTGGTCTGGGTGAACGAATGGTTCAACCCGCCCAAGGAAACCGAAGCCGCCACCTCGCTGATCAACGGCGGCGCAGACGTGTTGTTCCAGAACACCGACTCCAGCGCCGTGCTGCAGACCGC
>Ga0255182_1000376_pt1 | contig 31830 bp, 26 predicted proteins | sample Atl_UVDOM_RepA_8_FD_188420 | JGI IMG/M metagenome (GOLD analysis project Ga0255182, IMG submission 188420) | Freshwater microbial communities from Altamaha River, Georgia, United States - Atl_UVDOM_RepA_8d | ecosystem: Environmental > Aquatic > Freshwater > River | place: USA: Georgia...
AGAAGATGGGTTACACGGGCCGCGAGGAGGGCATCGCCGCGCTGGCAGTTGCGCTCATCGAGCGCCTGTCGCGCAGCTGATCGAACGCAAGCAGGAATCTTCCGCCGCGGACGCGCCCGGCGCGGGCGCCCAACTGCCGCGGCGATGCGGCGGGTCGATCAATCAACGACCCGGGGCGCCCAGCGGCAGGCAGCGCAGACGCTGCACTCCCCTCCAGCGCTCGCCGGACCCGAGCCGCACGGGACGCTCGATGCACGCGGGCTCGACGCACAGCATGCGGCGCCAGCTGCCCGGCTCCAGATCGGCCAGCGCAGCGGCCTTCTCAGCGCCCGGGTTCCACACGACGACGTCGGGAAAGCCGTCGCGCTCGATGACGATGCGCTTCTCGCCGTCGCTGAGCGCGAGTTCGCCGTCGACGGCGTGGAAGACGAGATCCACCTCGCCTTCGATCGGCATCGCGGGACGCTCTTCCCGACCCGGGCGCATGCCGCGCGTCGCGTCCAGGCAGTCCCGGCCCCGCAGCCCATGAACGCGCGCATTCGCGATGTCGTCCACCGCGAAATAACTGTGCAGCGCCGCCGTGAACTCGCACTCGCTGTCGCCCGTGTTGAGCACTGCGAGGCTCACGCTCAGGCAATCGTCCCCGAGTTCGACGTCGAGTCGCGCGTGAAAGCGGTGCGGCCACAGGGCGAGCGTCGCGGCCGATTCAAGAAGCTCGAAACTGACGCGGGCGTCGTCGCTCGTGGCGGCTGCGGACCAGGCCAGGGTGCGGGCGAAGCCGTGCTTCGGCAAGGCGCCCATGCCGCTGAATTGCGGAAACACGACCGGAATGCCGCCGCGAATCGCGGCACCGCTCGCGTAGCGGCTCGTCCCGCTCAGGAAAAACTGGTTGCCCGTGACGCCGAGCGGGTGCCAGGCGAGCACGTGGGCGCCGTGTAGGCAGATGTCCGCCGTCGCGCCGCCGGCGCTGCGGAGGGTGCGGGGGCGGAAGGCGGAATCGGCGCGGGGCGCGTCAGTCATGACGACACGTCTCGCAATTCGCTCGAATCGCGCAGGACATTTTGAGCCAGATCACAATTCGCGACATCGTCACCTCAATTCCGGAAGCAGTTCTCAAGTCAGCCTCGCAATCTGCCGCTGCAGCGTCTATCAATTCCTGCAAACGATAAATCACGCTGGGACTCACGGACACCATGCGTTCAACGATCGAAGGATACCCGCGACGCGGGTGGTCGGGCTTGCTGCTCGGCGCGCTGTTCCTCGGCGGCTGCGCGGGCGTCGCGACCCGCGATCCCGGGCCCGACCTGCCTGCGGCAGGGGCGCAGCATTCGCAGGAAAGCCACATCCGCGAGGTGTTCGTCTACCAGGGCCGCGTCGCGAACGATCTGCTCGAGCGACTGCAGTTCGAACTCGGACCGGACTTCGAGATCGACCCTGTGCTCGCGGCCGCGGAAGCGGACATGACAGGCAGTTGCACCTACCTCAACCAGGCGGCGGTCAGTTACCTCGAGGGCGGCGAACCGGGTTGGCGCCTGAAAATGAAGATGCTGTCGACGGTCGATGCCTGCGAGGCTGCGGCTCGCGATGTCGCCAGGTTGCTCGAGCAGCATCACCCGGCCATCGCAGTGACAGACAGCGCCGCGCCGTGAGCGCGATCCCGTCGTTCAGCGCGGATTCCTGAGCAGGACGTAAATCGCACCGGTGCCGCCGTCCACCGGTCGCGCCGACGTGTACGCCATCACCTCGTTACGCTGCGCGAGCCAGTACGCCACGCGCGGCTTCAGCACCGGCACCTTGCCGGGCGAACTGTTGCCCTTGCCATGAACGACGCGCACGCAGCGCAGGCCGGACGCCGCGCACTGTTGGAGGAAGCCCGCCAGCCGCAACTTGGCTTCGGCGGCGGTCAGTCCGTGAAGATCGAGATGGGCCTGTACCGCGAACTGGCCACGGCGCAGCTTGCGGATGATGGTGTGCTGCACGCCGTCACGCTTGAAATTCAGTTCGTCGCCCATCTCCAGCTCGCCGGCACCCGGATCGAGCAGCACCATTTCGCGCAGCACGGCGGCCTCGTCGTAGGCCGCCTGCTTCGGGACCGGCGGTGGCGGTGGGGACCGCAGCTCGACGGTGTCCGCAATCAGCGGACGGACGCCGGCCAGCGCCTGCAGCAGCGCCTGCCGATCCTCATCCGCGAGGACCGTCGTGGCTGGCGCGCCTGCTGGTTTGCGTGACATGGGGGCGGCGGGGCAAGGCTGCGACCAGCTGCTTCAGCCGCGCAGCGCGACGTCGGCGGTGACCACCCGCGCGTACGGTGACGCGAGCGCGGCCATGAACGCGGCGTGCACGCTCGCAGCCGCGATGGTCTCACCGTTGAAGACGAGGTCGCGGGTCGCGCAGGCGTCCGCGATCACCGAGCAGCCGTAGCCCAGATCGAAGGCCGCCCGCGTCGTCGCGTCGATGCACATGTGGCTCATCGCGCCGCAAATCACGAGCTGCTGGGCGCCGCCAGCTTCGAGGCCGTCGCGCAGGGTGCTCTCGCGGAAGGAATTGGGATAATGCTTGCGCACGACCGTTTCGCCCTGCCGGGGCGCGACGCCGGGGTGATGCTCGACCCCGCGGGTATCGGGGAGGAAGAAGGTCGCCCCCGGCCGCGTAGAAACGTGCTGGATGTGGAAGATCGGCCAGCCTTGCGCGCGGAAGTGCGCGAGGACCGCGGCGGCGCGCTCGGCCGCGGCTTCCATGCCGACGAGCTCCATCGCCCCGCCGGGGAAATAGTCGTTCTGGATGTCGACGAGTACCAGGGCCTGGTTCATGGGGCGCTCCGTTCCGGCTGGCGAGAAGGTGAAGTCCCTGACCGACTGACGGCTTGCAGCCTGCCACGGACTTCGCGCCGACGGCAAGCGCGCGGCGCGTCAGCCGACGTAGCGTCGCGCGCTCGTGAACATACGGAACCAGGGTGACATCGGATCGCGCCACTCCGGCGGCAGCCACGAGAACTGGCGCGAGAGGTATACCCGTTCGGGGTGGGGCATCAGAATCGTCGCCCGGCCGTCGTCGCTGGTCAGCCCCGCGAGTCCGCCCGGCGAGCCGTTCGGATTCTGCGGGTAACGGGCGGCCGGGGCGCCGCGGTCGTCGATGTAGCGCACGCAGACCCGCTGGTCCTCGTGCGCGAATTCGGCGCGGCCTTCGCCGTGCGACGCGACCAGGGGCGCCTGCAGACCGGCGAGACCGTCGAAGAAGATCGACGGCGAGGGCAGCACTTCCGCCATCACCAGTCGGGCCTCGAACTGCTCGGAACGATTGCGCAGGAAACGCGGCCAGTGCGCTGCGCCCGGAATCAGTTCCTTCAGCTGCGAGAGCATCTGGCAGCCGTTGCAGACGCCGAGCGTGAAGGTGCCGGGGCGCGTGAAGTACGCGGCAAACTCGTCCCGCGCGCGGCTGTTGAAGAGGATCGAGCGCGCCCAGCCGCTGCCGGCACCCAGCACGTCGCCATAGGAGAAGCCGCCGCAGGCGACCAGCCCGTCGAAGTCACCAAGGCGGCGCGTGCCGGCGAGGATTTCCGACATGTGCACGTCCACCGCGTCGAAGCCGGCGGCGATGAAGGCCGCGGCCATTTCGCGCTGGCCGTTGACACCCTGCTCGCGCAGGATCGCGACTAGTGGCCTGCGCGTCAGCACGGCGGGCGCGGCCGGGGCCGCCGCCGGCGGGCACAGGTACAGCCCGCGCGCCGAGGGATCGAGGTTGTGCGCGAGTTCCTCGTCCGCGCACTCCGGATTGTCGCGCAGGCGCTGGATCGCGTGCGACGGCGTCGACCAGGCGCGCAGCAGCGCGTACAGGTCCTCCGACAGCACGCGTTCGCCCCGGACGTCGACGTCGATCGTCGCGCGGGACTGGGGACGCCCGATCGGATGCACGTGACCGGCGAGCGCGGTGCCGTCGAACTGCGCGAGCACCGTCGCGAGGTCGCTGCCGGCGACCTGCAGCACGAGCCCGAGTTCCTCGTTGAACAGCGCGGCCACGAGGTCGTCGCCAAGCGCGTCGAGCTCGAGCAGCAGGCCGCAGCGCGCGGCGAAGGCCATTTCGCACAAGGTTGCGAAAAGGCCGCCGTCGGCCCGGTCGTGGCAGGCGAGGAGGTGGCCCGACTCGTTCAGCAGCTGCACGAGCGCGAACGCGTCGCGCAGGGCCTTCGGATCGTCGACGTCCGGCGTCGTGCCGGTCATCAATCCCTGCACCTGGCCGAGCACCGATCCGCCCATGCGCTGCCGGCCGGCCGCGAGGTCCACGAACAGCAGCATGCTCGACTCGAAGGGCGCCTGCAGCTGCGGCGTCAGCGATTGCGTGACGTCCACGACCGGCGCGAAGGCCGAACTCACCAGTGACACGGGCGAGGTCACGGACTGCTCGCCCCCGGCGTCGCGCCAGCGCGACTTCATCGACATCGAATCCTTGCCGACGGGGATGCAGATACCGAGCGCCTGGCACAGCGTGCTCGCCGCCGAAACCGCGGCATACAGGCGCGCATCCTCGCCCGGATGCCCGGCCGCGGCCATCCAGTTCGCGGACAGCACGACGTCCTCGATGCGCTTGACGCGCGCCCCCAGCAGGTTGGTCAGCGACTCGCCGATTGCCATCCGCGCCGACGCGGCGGCGTCGAGCAGGGCCAGCGGCGTGCGTTCGCCGATTGCGAAGGCTTCGCCCGTCACGCCGTTGAAGCCGGCGGCGGTGACCGCGCAGTCCGCGACCGGCACCTGCCACGGGCCGACCATCTGGTCACGCACGGACAGGCCGCCGACCGTCCGGTCGCCGATCGTGATAAGGAAGCGTTTGTCGGCGACGGCCGGGAAGCGCAGCACGCGGTGCGCCGCCTCGCGCAGAGGCAGCGTGGACGTGAACGGCGTCGCCGGGCGCGCGATGCTGCGGACGTCGCGGAACATGCGCGGCGCCTTGCCGAAGATGACGTCCATCGGGAGATCGACCACTGCTTCGCCGCGTGCGTCGTCCCACAGCCGGAGATGGCGTTCCCCGGTCGCGACGCCGACCACCGCCATCAGGCAGCGTTCGCGCGCGCACAGCGCCTCGAAGGCGGGGAGGTCATGCGGCCGGATGCCGAGCACGTAGCGCTCCTGGGCTTCATTGCACCAGATTTCGAGCGGCGACATCGCCGGGTCCGCGCTCGGGATCGCGCGCAGCTCGAGCTCGCCACCGCGCTCCGAATCGTTGAGCAGCTCGGGAATCGCATTCGACAGGCCGCCCGCGCCCACGTCGTGAATCGCGACGATGGGGTTGAGATCACCGAGCGCCCAACAGGCGTCGATCACCTCCTGCGCGCGGCGTTCCATTTCTGCGTTGTCGCGCTGGACCGACGCGTAGTCGAGGTCGGCGTCGCTGTCGCCGCCCTTCACCGACGACGCGGCGCCGCCGCCGAGGCCGATCAGCATCGCCGGGCCCCCGAGGACGATGATTTTGTCGCCCGGCATCAGGCGCTGCTTCTCGACGTGGCCGGGGCGCACGTTGCCGATGCCGCCGGCGAGCATGATCGGCTTGTCGTAGCCGCGCCGGTCGCCGTCGTCGTCGTGCTCGAAGGTGCGGAAATAGCCCGCGAGCGCGGGCCGGCCGAATTCATTGTTGAAGGCCGCGGCGCCGATCGGGCCGTCGGTCATGATCTGCAGCGCCGTCGCGAGCCGGGGGTTCAGCGCGCGCCGGTCTTCCCAGGGTTCCGGGTTCTCCGGCAGTCTCAGGTGGGATACGGAAAAGCCGCTCAGGCCCGCCTTCGGCTTCGCGCCGCGACCGGTGGCGCCTTCGTCGCGGATCTCGCCGCCGGCGCCGGTGGCGGCGCCGGGGTAGGGCGAGATGCCGGTCGGATGGTTGTGCGTCTCCACCTTCATCAGGACGTGGACATCCTCGGTGACGCTGACGTAGCGATGGCTCGCGGGGTCTACCAGCAGCCGCTCGCCGGCATAGCCCCGGGTGACCGCCGCATTGTCGCGATAGGCGGACAGTACGTCGTTGGGATGCGCGGCGTGCGTCGCGCGTATCATCTGGAACAGGCTCTGTTCGCGCGGCTCGCCGTCGATCGCCCAGCCGGCGTTGAAGATCTTGTGACGGCAGTGTTCCGAATTCGCCTGCGCGAACATCATCAGCTCGGCATCCGTCGGGTCGCGACCCAGCTCTGCGTAGCGCGCGGCAAGGTAGTCGATCTCGTCGGCCGCGAGCGCCAGGCCCAGCCGCGCGTCCGCCTCGCGCAGCGCCGCACGACCCTCCGCGGCAAGGGGTACGTGGCCGAGCGGGCGGGCGTCGAAGCGGGGATCCCGGCGCAGGGCGTCGAGATCGGTCGTCGCGAATTCGGTCATGCGATCGTGCAGCAGCGGCGCCACCGCAGACACTTTGTCCGGCGTGCAACCGGCTATCCGCCAGCAGATTGCGCGTTCGATGCGCGTCACCCGCGTCAGGCCGCAGTTGCGCACGATGTCGGTGGCCTTGCTCGACCACGGCGACATCGTGCCGAGGCGCGGCGCGGTGTAGATGGCAGTGCCCGGGACCTCGGCGTCGGGCTGCGCCGACGCGCCGAGCAGCGCGGCGAGGCGGGCCTCATCGTCGGCGGTGAGGGCCTCCGCGCTCCATACGAGGTACAGGAAGTGACTCGCGATCTCGTCGGACCCGGCGGCAGCGCCGAGCGCGCCGTTCAGCGCCTGGCGGACCCGAGCCAGGCGAAAAGGGGAGAAAGCCGCCGACCCGTGAAATACCCGGGCCATCGCGCTGGACTGAAGCTGCATGATTCTGCCGTCTGGAAGTGCGTGGGAATTGCGTCGCGATCGCCCGCCGGGGCGAGGGCGCAGTTTACACCGGCGCGGCGGCGCCGGCGCGACTCAGGGCAGGAGGTCGACCCTGACCCAGTAGCCGGCATGCGCGTTGTCGCGGCGCCGGGTGTGGGCGAGCAGTCCCGACTGGTCGCCGGCCGTCGTTTCGGCGACGCCGCCCAGCGGCAGCCACTCGCCGAGGCGCCCGCTGACGACGGTGTCGACCCCGCTGGTCGTGATGTCGCCGGCGCCGTCGCGCGCGAAGTCCTCGCGCCGCGACGCGATCTCCAGCGTCACGGCGTCACCGCGCAGGCGCGGCGTGACGTAGAAGCCGGAGCGCGTCTCGGCATAGTCGATACCGCCCTGGACCACTGCTCCGTAGGGTCCCCACTGCTGGGTCACGTAGGGTTGCGGCCGTGCCTCGCCGGTGTCGACGAAGGCCGCCTGGCCGTCCAGCGCGAGCACCGTGAACAGGTTCGCACCCTCGTCCTCGCCGTGGGTGCGGGTGATCCGGGCGTCGACCGCGCTGCCGGGCCCACCGGGCGGAGTGCCAATGGTCGCGGCGGCGTCGCCGGCCCGCACGCGGGCGCCCACGCCGTAGCTGTCGAAGGCGCTGTCCTCGATGCGCGTCTGCGTGACCGAGATGCGCAGGCGCTGCTGGCGCGTGTCGAGCGCGTCGAGCGCCCGCCTGAGTTCGGCGAGATTCTCGGGCGTGGTGCGCAGGATCAGCTGGCTGCCGCTGCCCGTCAGCGTGGCGTCGGGCGCGAGCAGTGGCTCGATCAGCGGGCGGATCTCCGTGTAGTCGCGGTGCCGGAGGGGCAGGATCTCGAGGACCTGCCCGGCGGGCTGCGCCGCGCAGGCGAAGGCCAGCAGCGCGAGCACGGGCAGGAGCAGCCGCGCCCGGCGCACGGCCGAGCGGCTCAGAGGTGCAGGCGGCGCAGGTTCGGATCGGGAGTCGCGCGTTGCCATAGTTCGTCGAAGCGGTTGCCGAGTTGCGATGCCAGCCGCGGGTCGTTGAAGTTCACCGTCGCCTCGAAGCGGTCGCTGAAGCGGCGATGGGCGTAGCCCTGTTTATCGACCACCAGCCACGCTTCGTTGAATTCCTTGTGCTCCGGCGACGGGATCCGGACCTGGATGAAGCTCGACAGGCGCTGCGCGAGCTGGATCAGGCGGTGGCCGCGGCTGACCACCGGGCCGGGGTCGAGCACGAGTACGCGGATCTCGGCGTACTTGCTGCCGAGCGCGACGGCCTTCACGGCATCGGCGAAGTCCTCGCGGTCGAGCAGTGCCGGATCGAGGTGGCGGCTGACGATGTCCAGCGTGCGCCGCCCCTGCTGCGCGAGCGCGAGCATCACGGCGCGCAGGTCCTCCGCGCGATCGACCTGGAAAGCGAGGTCCGTCTCGCCGAGCACCAGCGTGCCCGGGTCCGGTATCCGTCCGGCCTCGTCCCCGCTCACAGGCCGGCGGCGAGGCGCGCCGCGGCGCCGATGTAGTCTGCGGGCGTCATGGCCCGCAGCCGTTCGCGCTCGCCTGCCGGAATCGCCAGCGTGTCGATGAACGCGTGCAAACGCTCGCGGTCGATGCGCTGGCCGCGCGTCAGCGCCTTCAGCGCCTCGTAGGAGTCGGCGATGCCATGGCGACGCATCACGGTCTGCACCGGTTCCGCGAGCACCTCCCATGCGTCGTCGAGGCCCGCGGCGAGCGCGCCCCGGTCGAGCTCGAGCTTGCCGAGGCCGCGGCCGAGCGCATCGAGCGCGAGCAGCGTGTGGCCGAAGCCGACGCCGAGGTTGCGCAGCACCGTCGAATCGGTGAGGTCGCGCTGCCAGCGCGAAATCGGCAGTTTCGCGATCAGGTGCTCGAGCAGCGCGTTGGCCACGCCGAGATTGCCCTCGGCGTTCTCGAAATCAATCGGGTTCACCTTGTGCGGCATCGTCGACGAGCCGACCTCCGACTCGACGCGGCGCTGGCGGAAGTAGCCGAGCGCGATATAGCCCCAGACGTCGCGGCAGAAGTCGATCAGCACGGTGTTGGAGCGACCGATCGCGCCGAACATCTCGGCCAGTGCGTCGTGTGGCTCGATCTGGGTAGTGAACGGGTTCCACTCCAGGCCCAGTTCGCGCACGAAACCCGCGTTCAGCGCCGCCCAGTCGAGATCCGGGTAGGCCGACAGGTGCGCGTTGTAATTGCCGACCGCCCCGTTGAACTTGCCGAGAATCTCGGTGCCCTCGATCTGCCCGATCTGCCGGCGCAGGCGATACGCGACGTTGGCGAGTTCCTTGCCCATCGTCGTCGGCGACGCGGGTTGGCCGTGGGTGCGGGCGAGCATCGGCGCGTCGGCGTGGGTGTGCGCGAGCTCGACCAGCGTCCGTTCGATCCGCCGCAGTGCCGGCAGCAGCAGGCGGTCGCGCAGATCTTTCTGCATCAGGCCGTAGGCGAGGTTGTTGATGTCCTCCGAGGTGCAGGCGAAGTGCAGGAAGGGGATCGCGCGCGCCAGCGTCGGATCGTTCTCGCAGCGCTCGCGCAGGAAATACTCGACCGCCTTGACGTCGTGGTTGGTCGTGCGCTCGATTTCCTTGACGCGCTGTGCCTGCGCGAGCCCGAAGCCGTCGACTATCGCGTCGAGCCGGGCGTTCTCCGCGGCGTCGAAAGGCGGCAGTTCGGGCAGCCTGGCACGGGCCGCGAGGTACTGCAGCCAGCGGGTCTCGATCAGCACGCGGTAGCGGATGAGCCCGTACTCGCTGGCATAGGGACGCAGGGCGGTGCTCGAACGGGCGTAACGGCCGTCGAGCGGGGAAACCGCGGTCAGATCGGAAAGGGGCAACGCGTGGGTGTCGCTCATGGCTGCTGGCTGAATTCTCGCTGCTGGCGCACCGCTGGACGGTGCCGGGGAAATGTGCGCGCTACCTTACGGGCGGGCGCGGTCGCTTGCAACGCGATCGCCGTCGGTGCGACGCGCCCGCGACGCGGCGCAGCTGCTAGAATCCGGGGCCCCGACAGCCGGTTCCGCCCAGTGTCCAAGCCCCCAGCCGCACAACGTTTCCGTGGTTTCCTGCCCGTCGTGGTCGACATCGAGACCGCCGGCTTCATCGCCGAGACCGATGCCTTGCTGGAGATTGCGGCCGTGCTGCTCGAATGCGACCCGCAGGCGGGGTGGCGTCGGGCCACGACGATCGGGCATCACGTGCAGCCGTTTCCGGGCGCGCGGCTCGACGAGGCGGCCCTGCGCTTCAACAAGATCGATCCCTTCCACCCGTTCCGCCTCGCGGTCAGCGAGGCCCACGCGCTGAACGACATATTTGAACGGGTGCGCCGGGAAGTGCAGGCGCAGGGCTGCACCCGTGCGATTCTCGTCGGCCACAACCCGGCCTTCGACCTGTCCTTCCTGAAGGCGGCGGTCGAGCGCGCGGGCGTCAAGCGCAATCCTTTCCACGCGTTCAGCACCTTCGACACGGCCTCGCTGGCGGGCGTCGCCTACGGCCAGACCGTGCTCGCGCGCGCCGTCGCGGCGGCGGGCATGTCCTGGGACGCCGAGGCCGCGCACTCGGCGGTCTACGATGCGGAGAAGACCGCCGACCTGTTCTGCGCCATCGTCAACCGCTGGGACCAGCTCCGCGAACCCGCCGCCGGCGCGCCGGGCTGAGACCTCAACGCGCCGCGATGCGGGCGCCCCAGCGCTCGGCCGTGGCGACGAGATCGTGCTCGTCCAGCGTGGCGAGGCGCCGCTCCTCGACGACGCGCTTGCCCGCCACCCACACGTCGGTGACCTGGTCGCGGTGACCGGCGTAGACAATCTGCGAAATCGGGTCGTAGAGCGGGTGGGCGCGCAGGCCGCCGAGGTCGAAGGCCACCAGGTCGGCGCTCTTGCCGGCGACCAGTGAACCCGTCTCGTGGTCCAGCGACAGCGCCCGCGCGCCGTTGATCGTCGCCATTTCGAGCGCGACGTGCGCGGGGACGGCGCAGGGGTCCTTCGCCACAGCCTTCGCGAGCATCGCCGCGGTGCGCATCTCGCCGAGCATGTCGAGGTCGTTGTTGCTGGCCGCGCCGTCGGTGCCCAGCGCGCAGTTGACGCCCTGCGAGTTCAGCGCGGCGAGCGGACAGAACCCGCTCGCGAGCTTCAGGTTCGATTCGGGACAGTGCGCAACGGATACGCCCGCGGTTGCGAGCAGTGCGTATTCCTCGGCCTCGAGCTGGGTCATGTGCACGGCGAGCAGGCGATGCGAGAGCAGGCCCAGTCGTTCGAGGCGCACGAGGGGCCGCAGGCCGGTCGCGGCGATGGCCTCGGCGACTTCCGCGGCCGTTTCGTGCACGTGCATGTGGATGGGGACGTCGAGTTCCTCGGCGAGCATCGCGACCTGGCGCAGCGCGTCGTCGTCGACCGTGTAGGGGGCGTGTGGCGCGAACGCGGTGCGGACCAGCGGATGGTCGCGATAGCGATCGTGCACGGCCTGGCCCTTCGCGAAGTACTCGCGCGTGTCGCGCGCCCACGCGCTCGGGAAGCCGATCACGATCATGCCGACGACGGCGCGGATACCCGCTTCGACGGCCGCGGCCGCGACCTCGTCGGGGAAGAAGTACATGTCGTTGAAGCAGGTCGTGCCGCCGAGCAGCATCTCCGCGACCGCGAGGCGCGTGCCGTCACGCACGAACTCGCGGTCCGCCCAGCGCGCCTCGGCGGGCCAGATGTGCTGCTCGAGCCAGGTCTTCAGCGGCAGGTCGTCGGCGAGCCCGCGGAACAGCGACATCGCCGCGTGGGTGTGGACGTTGACGAAGCCCGGGAGCAGCGCGTGGCGCGGCAGGTCCACGATTTTCGGCGCCGTGAAGTCGCGCAACGCGACCGGTGTCGGCAGCAGCGCAGCGATGCGGCCGTCGCGCACGATGACGCTGTGGCGGTCCAGGATTGCGGCTGCGGGTTCCACTGGAATGACCCAGCGGGCGTTCAGAATCTGGTCGGCGTGTTGCACGGAAGGCCCTGGCGTTTGGCTGCTCGTTGGGGACGGCGGCGGCAGGCTGGCCGGGCGCCGGGGGGCCGCGCGCTTTGGACATCCGGGGACCGGCGGCGGCCGGCGGTTAAGGTAACATACGGTTTTCCCAGCCAGCAGCCCGCCCGCCCATGAGCATTCCGCACCGCGACCCCTCGACCGTCAACCCGCTGGCCTGGCGTGGCGACGCCCTGTGGCTGCTCGACCAGCGGCTCCTGCCCGAGGAGGAACGCTACATCGAGTGCGGGACCTCCTCGGCGGTGGTCGATGCGATCAAGCGCATGGTCGTGCGCGGCGCCCCGGCGATCGGCATCGCCGGCGCGTACGGCATGGTGCTCGCGGCGCGCGAGGCCTGGGAGCGCGGCGGGTCGTCCTGGCGCGAGCAGTGGCTGGACGATGTCGCGGCGCTGCGCGACGCGCGACCGACCGCGGTCAACCTGGCGTGGGCCGTGGCCCGCCTCGAACGCGGCGCGGCGGCCCTGGACGGCCCGCCGGCGCCGGCGCTGCTGGCCCTCGCGCAGCAACTGCACGCGGAGGATCTCGCCGCGAACCACCGCATGGGCAGGCTCGGCGCCGCTTACATCGCGCCGGGTTCCACGGTCATGACCCACTGCAACGCTGGCGCGCTCGCCACCGCGGGCCATGGCACCGCGCTCGGCGTCATCCGCGACGCCCACGCGGCCGGCTGCATCGCGCGCGTGTTCGCCACCGAGACGCGGCCCTGGCTGCAGGGCGCGCGGCTGACCTCCTGGGAGCTGTCGCGCGCGGGGATCCCGGTGCAGCTCATCACCGACGGCAGCGCCGCGCACACGATGCGGGCGATGGGCGTGTCATGGGTGATCGTCGGCGCCGACCGCGTCGCCGCGAACGGTGACGTCGCGAACAAGATCGGCACCTACGGCCTCGCCATCGCGGCCAGGGCGCACGGCGCGCGCGTGATGGTCGTCGCGCCGCTGTCGACCTTCGACCCGGCCACCGCCGACGGCGCGTCGATTCCCATCGAGGAGCGCGCCGGGGACGAAATCACGACCATCGGCGGCCGGCGCTACGCGCCGGCCGGGGTCGAGGCCTACAACCCGGTGTTCGACGTCACGCCGGCGTCGCTGGTCGATGTGCTGGTGACCGAGGCCGGGGCCCTCGAGCGGCCGGACACCGCTGGAATCGCCGCCCTCCTGGCCGGGCGCTGAATGGTGCGCGCCGGGCTTAAGCCCGACCGCCGGACGTGCTACACTCCCAGCTCTTTTGGGGGTCCCGCGTTTGCCAGGAAATTTAAGAGCTTATAAAGCCGCCGATGGTTGATTTCGCGCGCCAGTTATTCCCCGTAAACATCGAAGACGAGATGCGCCAGTCCTACATGGATTACGCGATGAGCGTAATCGTGGGCAGGGCGCTGCCGGACGTTCGAGACGGGCTCAAACCTGTACACCGCCGTGTGCTTTATGCCATGCATGAAGCCAACATCGTGTGGAACCGGCCCTATGTGAAGTGCGCGCGCGTCGTCGGCGAGGTGATGGGTAAGTACCACCCGCACGGCGACAACGCGATTTACGACACGCTCGTGCGCATGGCGCAGGACTTCTCGCTGCGTTACACGCTGATCGACGGCCAGGGCAACTTCGGCTCCGTGGACGGCGACGCCGCGGCGGCGATGCGTTATACGGAATGCCGGCTCGAGCGCATCGCAGGCGAGCTGCTCGCCGACATCGACCGCGAAACGGTCCATTTCGTCCCCAACTACGACGGCAAGGAACGCGAGCCGACGGTGCTCCCGTCGCGGATCCCGAACCTGCTCATCAACGGCTCGAGCGGCATCGCCGTCGGTATGGCGACGAACATCCCGCCGCACAACCTCGGCGAAGTGATCGACGCCTGCGTGGCCCTCGTCGACGACCCGAACCTCGGCGTCGAAGAACTCATGCACTACGTGCCCGGCCCCGACTTCCCGACCGCCGGCATCATCAACGGCGCCGCCGGCATCCGCGAGGCTTACCGCACGGGCCGCGGCCGCATCTACGTGCGCGCCAAGGCGGAAATCGAGAATCCCGAGAGCGACGCGCCGTCCATCGTCGTCACCGAGCTGCCCTACCAGGTCAACAAGGCCCGGCTGCTCGAGAAGATCGCGGAGCTGGTCAAGGAAAAGCGCCTCACGGGCATCCGCGAGCTGCGCGACGAGTCCGACAAGGACGGCATGCGCATGGTCATCGACCTGAAGCGCGGCGAGTCGCCCGAGGTGCTGTTGAACAACCTCTACCAGCACACCCAGATGCAGTCGGTGTTCGGCATCAACACCGTCGCGCTCGTCGATGGCCAGCCGCGCACGCTGGACCTGAAGACGCTGATCGAATGCTTCCTGCGCCATCGCCGCGAAGTCGTCACCCGTCGCACCATCTTCGACCTGCGCAAGGCGCGTGACCGCGCGCACGTGCTCGAAGGCCTCGCGGTGGCGCTGGCGAACATCGATGAGGTGATCGCGGTCATCAAGGCGTCGCCCAACCCGAACGAGGCGCGCGCCGCGCTGACCGAACGGGCCTGGGCCCCGGGCATCGTGCTGACGATGCTCGAACGGGCCGGCTCCGACGTGTCGCGACCCGAGGACCTGCCGGCCGGCTGCGGCCTCGTCGACGGCGCCTACCGCCTGTCCGAGCGCCAGGCCAAGGAAATCCTGGAGATGCGCCTGCAGCGCCTGACCGCGCTGGAGCAGGACAAGATTCTCGACGAGTACCGCGAGATCCTCGAGCGCATCGACGACCTGCTCGACATCCTGAACCGGCCCGAGCGCCTGATGCAGGTCATCCGCGACGAACTCGTCGAAATCCGCACGCAGTACGGCGACGCGCGCCGGACCCGTATCGAAGTCACGCAGGAAGACCTGTCGCTCGAAGACCTGATCACCCCCGAGGACGTCGTCGTCACGCTTTCCCATCTCGGCTACGCGAAGTCGCAGCCGCTGGACAACTACCGGGTGCAGCGTCGCGGCGGGCGCGGGCGCGCGGCAGCCCCGGTGAAGGACGAGGATTTCGTCGACAAACTGTTCGTGGCGAACACTCACGACACCCTGCTCTGCTTCTCGAACCGCGGCAAGGTGTACTGGCTCAAGGTCTACGAACTCCCGCAGGCCAGCCGCACGGCGCGCGGCCGCCCGCTGGTCAACCTGCTGCCGTTGACCGAGGGTGAACGCATCACCGCCGTGCTGCCGACCAAGAACTTCGACCCGGAGCTCTACGTGCTGATGGCGACGCGGCTCGGCACGGTCAAGAAGACCTCCCTCGGCGAGTATTCGCGTCCCCGCACGTCCGGGATCATCGCCGTCGACCTCGACGAAGGCGACAGCCTCGTCGGCGTCTCGCTGACCGACGGCGCACGCGACGTGATGCTCGTCAGCTCCGGCGGCAAGGCCGTGCGCTTCCAGGAGGAAGAGGTGCGCCCGATGGGCCGCAACGCGCACGGCGTGCGCGGCATCCGGCTCGGCGAAGGGCAGGAAGTCATCGCCCTGCTGCCGATCGATCCGGCGCGGGACGTCCTGCTCGCCACCGAGAACGGTTACGGCAAGCGCACGCGGGTCGAGGAATTCCCGCGCCACGGCCGCGGCGGGCAGGGCGTCATCGCGATCCAGACCAGCGAACGCAACGGCGCCGTCGTCGGCGCGGTGACCGTCGCGGCGGACGACGAAATCATGCTGATCAGCGACGCCGGCACGCTCGTCCGCACCCCGGTGCAGGAAATTTCGGTGGTCGGACGCAACACCCAGGGCGTGCGCCTGATCGCGCTCGGCAACGGCGAGAAGCTCGTCAGCGTCGAACCGGTTGCCGATGTCGGTGGCGGGGACGACGCCGAAGACGCGCCGGCGACCTGAGCCTCATCACGACTGGACAGGCGGTGCGTTGCCGTGAGTGAAGAAGAGGCCCTGAAAGCGGTACGCGAGGACATCGACCGGATCGACCGCGAACTCATCCGCCTGCTCAACGAACGCGCCCGGTGCGCGCTCGAAGTCGCCCGCATCAAGCACGCGGCCGGCGCCGAGGGCGATCTCTACCGCGCCGAGCGCGAAGCGCAGGTGTTGCGCCGCGCGCGGCAGCTGAACCCGGGGCCCCTGAGCGGCGACGAAACCGCGCGCCTGCTGCGTGAAGTCATGTCGAGCTGCCTCGCGCTCGAGCAACCCCTGACCGTGGCCTACTTCGGCCCCGCCGGCACCTATACCCATGCCGCCGCGCGCAAGCATTTTGGCGGCGCGGTGAAGCTCGTCGCCGCGCCGACCATCGACGAAGTGGTGCGCGTCGTCGAAGCGCGCGGGGCCGATTTCGGCGTCGTGCCGATCGAGAACTCCACCGAGGGCTCGGTCAGCCAGACACACGACTGCCTGCGCCGGACCAACCTGCGCATCGGCGGCGAGGTCCTGCTGCCGGTCCACCACCAGCTCCTGTCCCATGCGACTTCGCCTGCCGGATTGCGGCGCATCTACGCGCACCCGCAGGCGCTCGCGCAGTGCCGTCATTGGCTGGACGCGAACTGCCCGCAGGCCGAGCGGCTGCCCGCAACGAGCAACGCCGAGGGCGCCCATCGCATCGGCGACGAAACGGATTCGGCGGCCATCGCCGGAGAGATGGCGGCGCAGATCTACGAGTTGCCGATACTCGCGCGCAACATCGAGGACGACCCCAGCAACACGACGCGCTTCCTCGTGCTCGGCCACCAGGACGTCGCGCCGAGCGGCCAGGACCTCACGTCGATGTACTTCGTGACCGCGAACCGGCCGGGCGCGCTGCACGAAGTGCTGCGCGCGTTCGCCGACGCCAACATCAGCATGACCCGCATCGAGTCGCGCCCGTCGCGCATCGGCAAGTGGGAGTACGTGTTCTTCGTCGACATCGACGGCCACCAGGCCGATCCGCACGTCGCCGCCGCGCTCGGCCGCGTCGGCGAAACCGCGTCGATGCTGCGCATCCTCGGGTCCTACCCCCGGGCGTCACTGTGAGCCTCGCCATCGATCGCCTGGCGATCATCGGCGTCGGGCTGATCGGCGGTTCACTCGCCCGCGCGCTGCGCGAGCGTGGCGCGGTCAAACACGTCGTCGGCTGCGGCCGTGACGCGGCCAACCTGCGCCGGGCCCTCGAACTCGGCGTAATCGACGAGGCCCACCACGACCCGCTCGAGGCCGTGCGCGGCGCCGACGTGGTCGTCGTCGCCGTCACTCTCGGCGCAACCGGTGACATCCTTGCCCGCATCGCACCCGGCCTCGGGGCCGACACCCTCGTGACCGACGTCGGCAGCGCCAAGGCCTGCGTCGTCGACGCCGCGCGCCAGCACCTGGCAGGGGCCTGCGCGCGCTTCGTCGCCGGCCATCCGATTGCCGGCGGCGAGAAGAGCGGGGTCGACGCCGCGAATGCCGCGCTCTATGAGAAGCACCGCGTGATCCTCACGCCGATGCCGGAAAACAGCCGGGACGCGCTGGCGCGGATACGACTGATGTGGGAGACCGTCGGCGCCGACGTATTCGAAATGGACGCTGTGCTGCACGACGAAGTGCTGGCCGCGACCAGTCACCTGCCGCACCTGCTGGCCTACGCACTGGTCGACTGTCTCGTCGATCTCGGCAAGCCGGTCGACGTGTTCGATTTCGCGGCCGGCGGCTTTCGCGATCTCACCCGCATCGCGTCCAGCAACCCGGCAATGTGGAGGGACATTGCGCTGGCCAACCGCACGGCACTGCTGTCCGTCTGCGACCGCTTCGAGCAGACGCTGGCGGGCTTGCGGGGCCTGCTCGAAGCCGGCGACGGCGCGGGTCTCGAGGTGGAGTTCGGCCGCGCCAAGGCCGCGCGGGATGAATTCATGCGCCGGAGGAGATGAAGATGCACATCAGCGAAGAACTCGTCGTCGCACCCGGCGGGATGTTGCGGGGCACGCTACGTGTCCCCGGAGACAAGTCGATTTCGCACCGTGCCGTGATGTTCGGCGCGCTTGCCGACGGCGTCACCGAGATACGCGACTGCCTCCTCGGCGAGGACGTCCGGGCGACGATGGGCGCGTTCCGCGCCCTGGGCGTGCGCATCGAGGAACTCGACGGCGGCCGCCTCATCCGGGTCCACGGCGCGGGCCTGAACGGCCTGAAGGCGCCGTCCGAGGTTCTCGACCTCGGCAATTCCGGCACCTCGATCCGGCTGCTGACCGGCATCCTGGCCGGCGCCGGCATTCCCGCGACGCTGACGGGCGACGCATCCCTGCAGCGGCGGCCGATGCGGCGCGTGACCGAACCCCTCGCGCGCATGGGCGCGCAGCTGGCGACCGCGGACAAGGGCACGCCGCCGCTGACGGTCGCGGCGAACGCGCCCCTGCACGGCATCGAATTCCAGATGCAGGTAGCAAGCGCCCAGGTCAAGTCCGCAGTGCTGCTCGCGGGCCTTTTCGCGAGCGGGCGCACCTGCGTCGAAGAGCCGGCGCCGACGCGCGACCACACCGAGCGCATGCTGCGCGGCTTCGGTGTCAGCGTCGACGTCGCGGGGCATCGCGTCTGTCTCACGGGCGGCCAGCGTCTCCGTGCGACTTCGATCACGGTGCCGGCCGACCTGTCGTCGGCGGCCTTCTTCATCGTGGGCGCCAGCATCGCGCCCGGCAGCGACGTCCTGCTCGAGAACGTCGGCGTCAATCCGACGCGCACCGGAGTGCTGTCGATCCTCCAGCGGATGGGCGCGGACATCGAACTGCTCAACGCGCGTGACGTCGGGGGCGAGCCGGTCGCCGACCTGCGCGTGCGGCATGCGCCGCTGCACGGCATCGACGTTCCGCCCGAACTCGTGCCGCTCGCGATCGACGAGTTCCCGATCCTCTTCGTCGCCGCCGCCTGCGCCGAGGGCGTGACCCGGGTCCGGGGTGCGGACGAACTCAGGCACAAGGAAAGCGATCGCATCGCGACGATGGCGGCCGGACTCGCCGCCGCCGGCATCGGGCTCGAGACCTACGACGACGGCATCGAAATCACCGGTGGCCCGCTCACCGGCACGACGGTGGAGAGCCATGGCGACCACCGCATCGCGATGTCCTTCGCGATGGCGGCCCTGCGGGCGACGGGGCCCATGCGCATCCTCGGGGCGTCGACAATCGCGACCTCCTTCCCGACCTTCACCGGGCTCGCGCGCAGCGCGGGGCTCGCCCTTTGAGCGCCGCCGTTCCGGTCGTCGCCGTCGACGGCCCCAGCGGCACCGGCAAGGGAACCCTGAGCCTGCGCATCGCGCGGGCCCTGGGCTGGCATTTCCTGGACAGCGGCGCGCTGTACCGGGTGCTCGCCCATCACGCGACCCTGTCCGGCGTGGACCTCACCGACGAGGCGGCGGTGGCCCGGCTCGCGCGCTCCCTGCCGGTGGCGTTCGCGGCGGGTGACGGCGAGCCGCGCGTGCTCCTCGACGGGCGCGACGTCACGGCCGCCATCCGCACCGAAGAGGGCGGGGCGGCGGCGTCGGTGGTCGCGGCGTTGCCGGCGGTGCGCGCGGCCCTGCTCGAACGCCAGCGCGCTTTTCGCGCGGCGCCGGGGCTCGTCGCCGACGGACGCGACATGGGCACGGTGGTTTTCCCCGATGCGGCCTTCAAGCTCTTCTTGACGGCGAGTCCTGAAGCCCGTGCGGAGAGGCGCTATAAGCAGTTGAAGGGCAAAGGAATTGATGTTAACCTCGCGGCGCTCTTGGAGGACATCCGACGCCGCGATCAACGGGATGAGCAACGCGAAGTTGCGCCATTACAGCCCGCTCCCGACGCTGAAATCCTCGATACCACGACTCTCGGGATTCCCGAAGTGGAAGCCCGCGTAAGACAACTCCTGCGGCTGCGCGGGATCGTCTGACGCGGCGGATGACCATGTGTTCAACCCTTAACCCCAACTCCGGGGCAGGGCGCCTTTTCCATGCCGGCCCCGCCGGCTTTGGCGTCCTCGTCGGAGCCACTGCAGAAATCAGGTAAATATGTCGGAAAGTTTCGCAGAGCTGTTTGAAAGCAGCCAAATCGCCGCCAAGATGCGGCCGGGCACCATCGTCAAGGGTCGCATCGTCGAGATACGGCCGGACTTCGTCATCATCAATGCAGGACTGAAGTCCGAGGGCGTCGTGCCCGTCGAGCAGTTCCGCAACGCGAAGGGCGAACTCGAAATCGCCGTTGGCGACGATGTCGACGTCGCGCTCGACACCGTCGAGGACGGCAATGGCGAAACCCGCCTGTCGCGCGACAAGGCGAAGCGCGCGAAGGCCTGGGACGAACTCGAAAAAGCCTGCGAAGCCGGCCAGAGCGTTACCGGCATCATCAGTGACAAGGTCAAGGGTGGTTTCACCGTCGACATCGAGACCATCCGTGCGTTCCTGCCGGGCTCCCTGGTCGACGTGCGTCCGGTCCGCGACACCAGCTACCTCGAGGGCAAGCCGCTCGAGTTCAAGGTCGTCAAGGTCGACCGCAAGCGCAACAACGTCGTGGTGTCCCGCCGTGCGGTCGTCGAGAGCGAAAACTCCGCCGAGCGCGAAGCGCTGTTCGAGAGCCTCAAGGAAGGCGCGATCACCAAGGGCCTGGTCAAGAACCTCACCGATTACGGCGCGTTCATCGACCTCGGCGGCATCGACGGCCTCCTGCACATCACCGACATGGCCTGGCGTCGCGTCAAGCACCCGTCCGAAGTGGTCAGCATCGGCCAGGAAATCACCGTCAAGGTTCTCAAGTTCGACCGCGAGCGTACCCGCGTCTCCCTCGGCCTGAAGCAGCTCGGTGAAGATCCGTGGGTCGATATCTCGCGCCGTTACCCGGAGGGCGCCCGCCTCTTCGGCACGGTCACGAACATCGCCGACTACGGCTGCTTCGTCGAGATCGAACCGGGCGTCGAAGGCCTCGTTCACGTCTCCGAGATGGACTGGACGAACAAGAACGTCCATCCGTCGAAGGTCGTCCACCTCAGCCAGGAAGTCGAGGTCATGGTCCTCGACATCGACGAGGAGCGTCGCCGCATCTCGCTCGGCATGAAGCAGTGCAAGGCGAATCCCTGGGAAGAGTTCGCCGCGACCCACAACAAGAACGACCGCGTCAGCGGCGTCATCAAGTCGATCACCGATTTCGGCATCTTCGTCGGCCTCGACGGTGGCATCGACGGCCTGGTGCACCTGTCCGACCTGTCCTGGGACATCCCGGGCGAGGAAGCGGTGCGCAACTTCAAGAAGGGTGACGAACTCGAGACCGTGGTGCTGGCGGTCGATGCCGAACGCGAGCGCATCTCGCTCGGCGTCAAGCAGCTGGCCCAGGACCCGTTCTCCGGCTACCTCGCCGCCAATCCCAAGGGCGCGGTCGTTGCCGGCGAGATCATCGCCGTCGACGCCAAGTCGGCGACGGTCAATCTGGGCGACGGCATCGAGGGCGTCATCCGCGCCAGCGAAATCTCGCGTGACCAGGTCGACGACGCGCGCAAGGTGCTGCGTGAAGGCGAGCAGGTCGAGGCGATGATCGTCGGCGTGGACCGCAAGCGCCGCGTGATCAACCTCTCGATCAAGGCCAAGGAGACCGGCGACGAAGCCGCGGCGCTCGAGGCTTACAGCACCGAGAACGAAGGCGTCATGCGCACCAAGCTCGGCGATCTGCTCAAGGAGCAACTCGACAAGTAAGCGAACGGCGCGCGCCGACTTCGGCCGGCGCGCGCCGCCAGTTCTACGCAATTGAGAGCGGGCTGCTTTTGAAAGAGCGAGAACAATAATGACGAAGTCTGAGCTGATCGAAATTCTGGTGCGCAAGCAGGCACAGCTGGGCTATCGCGACGTCGAACTCGCGGTGAAGACCATGCTGGAGCAGATGGCGCAGACGCTGGCGACCGGCCAGCGAATCGAAATTCGTGGTTTCGGCAGCTTCTCCCTGCATTACCGGCCGCCGCGTGTCGGCCGCAATCCCAAGTCAGGGGACCCGGTCTCGCTGCCGGGCAAGTACGTGCCCCACTTCAAGCCGGGCAAGGAACTCCGCGAGCGGGTCAATGCGCTGGACGAAGCCACCATCGAAGCCGCCCGTGAGCGTCGTCGCGCGGCCGGTTACAACGACGACGAGCCGGACGACGAAGAAGATTGATTCATACGACCTGGCTGGCCATGCCTGCCGGGTCGCGCCGGTCCTTCCCACCATTCCTGAGGGAGCGTGACGCAATGGGTAGATTGCTTCGCTCCGCCGCGGCTTTGATCGTGCTCATTGCCGGCCTGGCGTTCCATGTCCGCAACCACGGTCCGATGTCATTGGACCTGTACGCGACGCAGCTCACGCTGCCCGCGTCCTGGGTCGTCGTCGGCGCGCTCACCCTGGGCGTTCTGCTCGGCCTGCTGGCCGCGCTACCGGCCCGCCTGCGCGCCGCCCTCCAGCTGCAGCGGCAGGCGCGCGAACTCGCGGCGCTGCGGGCGAGCCTGCCCGACAGCGCGGGCGACGTCCCCCATGGACATTGATGCGCTCTTCCTCGTCAGCGCCTTGCTGCTGCCCGTGGCCGCGCTTTCCGGCTGGATGGTCGGGCGCCGCGAAGCAGCCACCCAGACCGCTCGCCGCGAACAGTCCTCGCAGATTGCGACCGACTACTTCATGGGCCTCAACTACCTGCTGCACGACCGGCCGGACAAGGCCATCGAGGTCTTCGTCAAGGTGCTCGAAGTCGAAACAGAGACCGTCGAGACCCACCTCGCGCTCGGCAACCTGTTCCGCCGTCGCGGCGAAGTAGACCGCGCCATTCACATCCACCAGAACCTGGTGGCCAGATCGACGCTCGACATCCGCCAACGCGGGCTGGCTTTGCTGGAACTGGGGCTCGACTACATGCGCTCCGGCCTGTTCGATCGTGCCGAGAACCTGTTCCTCGAACTGCTGGACACCGGCATGTACCAGCCGCAGGCGCTGCGCCACCTGGTCGACATCTACCAGCAGGAGCAGGACTGGGCGAAGGCCCTGGAGTACTGCGGCCGGCTGGAGGCTGCCACCGGCCAGAATCTCAGCACCGCCCGCGCACACTACCTGTGCGAGCAGGCACAGGTGCACCTCGACCGGCAGGAACGGGACGAGGCGCAGGCCTTGCTCGACAAGGCCTTCGCGACGGATCGCAGGTGCGTGCGCGCGAGCCTGATGAGCGCGCACCTCGCGCTGTCCGCCCGCGATCCCCAGCGCGCGCTGCCGCACCTGAAGCGGATCGAGCTGCAGGACGTGGACTTCCTGCCGGAGGCGCTGCCGATGATCATCAAGTGTCATCGGCAGCTGGAGCGCCTCGATGAGCTGCGCGACTATCTCGAGCGCCTTTCGGCGCTGCGCACGGGCGTGTCACCGATGCTGGCGCTGGCCGAGCTCATGGGCGAGCAGGAAGACCTCGCGGCGGCGAAGGCCTACATCGTGCGGGAGCTCAAGATCAGGCCGACCATCCGCGGCATCGACCGCCTGATCGACTACGCGCTCGAACGCGCGGACGGCGGCCCGCACGAGGACCTGATGATCCTGAAGGAAACCGCGTTGCGGTTGATCGCCGGCAAGGCGACGCACAAATGCGGCAGCTGCGGCTTCGCTGGCCGCTCGCTGCACTGGCAATGTCCGGGGTGCAAGTCGTGGAGCACCGTCAAGCCCATCCACGGCATCGAGGGCGAATGAGCATGAGCAATATGAATCCGACGGTGCCGATCATCGTCGCACTGGACTTTGCCGACGGCGCCGAGGCGCTCGCGGTCGCAAGCAGCCTGCAGGGCAGCGGCTGCGCCGTGAAGGTCGGCAAGGAACTCTTCACCGCCGAGGGGCCGTCGATCGTCGGCCGCCTCAACGAACTCGGCCTGCCGGTCTTCCTGGATCTGAAGTTCCACGACATTCCGAATACCGTTGCCGGCGCCTGCCGCGCGGCCGCCGGCCTCGGCGCGTGGATGATCAACGTGCACGCGAGCGGCGGGCGCGACATGCTGGTTGCGGCGCGGGAGGCGCTGGCCGCGGCGCCGGTCCGGCCCCTGCTGATCGCGGTGACCGTGCTGACGAGCCTCGACCGGCCACGCCTCGCCGAGGTCGGACTCGACGTCGAGCCAGCGGAGCAGGTGGCGCGCCTCGCGCACCTCACCGAACAGTGCGGCCTCGACGGCGTCGTCTGCTCGCCGCAGGAAATAGCCATCGTGAAGCGCGCGCGGCCCGGTTTCCTCGCGGTGACGCCGGGCGTGCGCCCGGCCGGCAGCGCCCTGGACGATCAGCAACGGGTCGCCACGCCCGCGGCGGCAGTCGCGGCCGGCGCGGACTACCTCGTGATCGGGCGCCCGATCACCCGCGCGCCCGCGCCGGCGACCGCCGTCGCCGAGATAGCCGCCAGCCTCGCCGGCGCACGGAGGATGGATTGACCCGGCGCCCGCGCACGCCCCGGCCCTTTTCCCATGACCGACACCCGATACTTGAGTCCGCTCGCCCCCGTCCTGCCGTCCAAAGCCGCGCAGTCCGCCCGCTGGTGCCGTCTCCACGGCTCGTCCCGTGCCCTCGCGATCGCCCGCGCGGCCGAGGCACACGCGGGTTTCTGTCTCGTGCTGTGCACGGACTCGCTGCACGCATCGCAGCTCGACGTCGAGATCCCTTTCTTCGCGCCAACGCTGACCAAGTACCACCTGCCTGACTGGGAGACGCTGCCTTACGACCGTTTCAGCCCCTACCAGGACATCATCTCCGAGCGGCTCGCGACGCTCGCCGCGCTGCCCGGCCTGAGCCGCGGCATGCTGATCATGTCGGTGACCAGCCTGCTGCACCGGCTGCCGCCCAGGCAGTGGCTGCAGTCGCAGAGCTTCGTGCTGAAGACCGGCGACACGCTCGACCGCGAAAGCTTTCGCCGGCGCCTGCAGGAGGGCGGCTACCGCAACGTCCCGCAGGTGATGGACCACGGGGACTTCGCCATCCGCGGCTCGCTGATCGACGTTTTCCCGATGGGCGCGGAGCTGCCGTTCCGCATCGATCTCTTCGGCGACGAAATCGAGGCGCTGCGCCACTTCGACCCGGAAACGCAGCTGTCCACCGCGACGGTCGACTCCCTGCGGATCCTGCCGGGACGCGAAGTGCCGCTGAACGCGGACGCCATTGCCAATTTCCGCCGCAACTGGCGGCTCGCCTTCGAGGGTCGGCCGACGGCCAGCCCGGTCTATGAGGACATCAGCGACGGCATGGCGCCGCCGGGCATCGAGTACTACCTGCCGCTGTTCTTCGACTCGGTGTCGAGCGTCTTCGATTACCTGCCACCGGACACCCTGATCATCATCGAGGGCGATATCGACGAGGCCGCGAAAGCTTTCCGCCGCGCCGTCGACGAACGCTACGAGCAGCTGCGCCACGACATCGAGCGGCCCATCCTGCCGCCGTCGCGCCTGTTCCTCGCCGACGCGGAGGTCACGGCTGAGCTGTCGGCGCGCACGCGGATCCACGTCGACCCCGAATCCTGGGACGAGCGCGCGAAGGCGCAGCGCTTCGCCACCCGCCCTGGCCCGCGCCTGCCGGTCGATTCCCGGGCGCGCACCCCGCTGCTGGCGGTCTCCGAGTTCCTGTCACGCTACGAAGGCCGCGTGCTGTTCCTGGCTGAATCCAACGGACGCCGCGAGACGATGCTCGACCTGTTCCGCGCGAACGGGATCGTGCTGCCCCAGGTCGGGTCCTGGGCCGAATTCACCGCGGGCAGCGAGCGCGTCGCGCTGGCGGTCGCGCCGCTCGCGGAAGGCGTCGAAATCGACGAGCCCCGGATCGCGCTGGTCACGGAGCTGCAGCTCTTCGGTGAACGCGCCGCGCAGCGCCGTCGCCGGCGACGCAGCAACGTCGACCAGGAGGCGGTGGTGCGCAACCTCGCCGAGCTTCGCGTCGGCGCGCCGGTGGTGCACGAGCAGTACGGCGTCGGACGCTATCTCGGTCTCGAGGTGCTGCAGGTCGGCGACGTCGCCAACGAGTTCATCAAGCTCGAGTACGCCGACGGCGACAAGCTCTACGTGCCGGTCAGCGCGCTGGCGCTGATCAGCCGCTACACCGGCATCGATCCGGACCGCGCCCCGCTGCACAAGCTCGGCACCGGGCAGTGGGACAAGGCCAAGCGCAAGGCAGCCGAGCGCATTCGCGACGTGGCGGCGGAGCTGCTCGAGATCCACGCGCGCCGCGCCGCGCGCAAGGGCCACGCCTTCGCCATCGATCGCGAGGCTTACCGCGCGTTCGAGCAGGGTTTTCCCTTCGAGGAGACGCCCGACCAGCTCGCGGCCATCGAGGCCGTCATCGACGACATGCAGCGCGGCCAGCCGATGGATCGCCTCATCTGCGGCGACGTCGGCTTCGGCAAGACCGAGGTCGCGATGCGGGCGGCCTTCATCGCCGTCAATGGCGGCAAGCAGGTCGCGGTGCTGGTGCCGACGACGCTGCTGGCCCAGCAGCACTACCAGACCTTCCGCGACCGTTTCGCCGACTGGCCCGTGCGCATCGGGCAGCTGTCCCGCTTCCGTGAGTCGGGCGAGGTCAAGGCAACGCTCGCAGGCCTCGAGAACGGGACCGTCGACATCGTGATCGGCACGCACAAGCTGCTGGGCCGCGACGTCAAGTTCAAGGACCTCGGCCTCGTCATCATCGACGAGGAGCACCGCTTCGGCGTGCGCCAGAAGGAGCAGTTCAAGCAGCTGCGCGCCGAGGTCGACCTGCTGACGCTGACCGCAACGCCGATTCCCCGCACGCTGAACATGGCGCTGTCCGGCACGCGCGAGCTGTCGGTGATCGCGACGGCCCCCTCCAAGCGCCTCGCCGTGCAGACCTTCCTGTACGAGTGGTCGGACGAACTCGTGCGCGAGGCCATCATGCGCGAGCTCGCGCGCGGCGGGCAGGTCTACTTCGTGCACAACGAGGTGGAGAACATCCAGAAGCTCGCTGACGAGATCGCCGCGCTGGTGCCCGAGGCGCGGGTGCGCCACGCCCACGGCCAGATGCGCGAGAAGGAACTCGAGCAGGTAATGCTCGATTTCTACCACCGCCGCTGCAACGTGCTGGTGTGCACGACCATCATCGAGACGGGTATCGACGTGCCGAACGCGAATACGATGCTGATCAACCGCGCCGACCGCTTCGGCCTCGCCCAGCTCTACCAGCTGCGCGGGCGCGTCGGCCGCTCGCACCACCGCGCCTACGCCTACCTCCTCGTGCCTTCGCGCAAGTCGATGACCGCCGACGCCGTGAAGCGGCTGGAGGCCATAGAGTCGCTGGAGGATCTCGGCATCGGCTTCACGCTTGCGACCCACGACATGGAAATCCGCGGCGCCGGCGAAATCCTGGGTGACGAGCAGAGCGGGCAGATCCAGGAAATCGGCTTCGGCCTCTACGCCGAGCTGCTGAACCGCGCGGTGTCGGCGCTGAAAGCCGGCAAGCAGCCCGATTTCGAGTCCGGTGTGTCGCGCGCCTGCGAAATCGACCTGCACGTCCCGGCCCTGCTGCCCGACGACTACCTGCCCGACGTCCATGCGCGGCTGGTGCTGTACAAGCGCATCGCAAGCGCCACGAGCGACAGCGACCTCACGCTGCTCAAGGAGGAACTCGTCGACCGGCTCGGACCCTGCGGCCCGGCGGTCAATAACCTCTTCCGCATCACCGCGCTGCGCCTGCAGGCGGACCTGCTCGGCATCAAGCGCATCGACATGACGCGGCAGGGCGGGCTCATCGAGTTCCGGCCGCAGCCGAACGTCGAGCCGATCAAGGTGATCAAGCTGATCCAGTCGACGCAGCATTACCGCCTTGAAGGCCAGGACAAGCTGCGCCTGCGCAAGGACCTCACCGAGGAGGAAGCCCGGTTCAACGAACTCGAACGCCTGCTGGAGCGCCTGTCATGACCACGGATTTGCGGGTTTCAACGCTGCCAGGACTGCTGCGGACGGCGCGGCGCATGCTCGCGACGCTGGGCCTGGCCCTCCTGTGCGGCGCGCCGGCGCTCGCCGCCGACTACGAGGTCGAGGTCATCGTGTTCCGGCATGTCGTCGCCGACGCCGGGCAGTGGTCGGCCCCGCAAGCCCTGCCGGACTTCGGCGCCGCCCGCCGTCTCGTCGACGAAGCCGCCGGCGAGACGCCGCTGCCGCCACCGGCCTTCGTGCGTCTGCCCGCGACGATGCACCGGCTGGCCGGGGCGGAAAAGCTGCTGAGCGGCGCCAGCGTCTACGAGGTCCTGTCCCACGCCGCCTGGCGCCAGCCCGACAGTCCGGTCGTTCCCGTGTACCTCGCGGACAGCGCTCCTGCCGTGCCGTCGCCGGCGGGCGACGGAAGCGCACCGATGCGGCCGCAAGTCGAGGGCAGTGTGACGCTGCAGGTCGCGAAGCCGCACCTCCGGGTGCTCACGGATTTCGTGGTGATGGCCGGCGCGACACCCGTGCACGTGCGGGATGCGCGCAACCTGCGCCCCGGCGAGCTTCACTACCTCGACCACGAACTGCTGGGCATCCTGCTGCAGGTCACCGAGGTCCTGCCGCCCGGCGGCGCGGCGCCGGTGGGCTCGGCGCCCTCGGCCGGGGCACCGCTCAGCGACTGAGCGCGGTGCCGATCGCGCGACCGACCAGCCGCAGCACCGAGGTCATGCCCTCGGTCAGGTGGCGGCCTATCTCTTCCAGCGAAATCGTCGCGCCGCCAATCCCGGCGGCCCAGTTCACGCTCAGCGAGACTGTCGCGTAGTCGAGGCCGGCCTCGCGCGCGAGCGCGGCCTCCGGCATGCCGGTCATGCCGACGATCGAACAGCCGTCGCGCGCCATGCGCGCGATTTCCGCCGCGGTCTCCAGGCGCGGGCCCTGGGTCGCCCCGTAGACCCCGTGGGGCACCACCTCGCAGCCGGCATCCGGCGCCACCTCGATCAGCAGCGAGCGCAGCGCCGCGCTGTAGGGCTCGGTGAAGTCGACGTGGTCGACCGCATCGGCCGTGCCGTCGGAGAAGGTGTGTTCGCGCCCGTAGGTGTAGTCGATGATCTGGTCGGGGATCACGATGCGCCCGGGACCCGCTTCCGGCCCGATGCCGCCGACGGCAGTGACCGCGATGACCGAGGTCACGCCCAACGTCTTCAGGGCGGCGATGTTCGCGCGATAGTTGATGAGATGCGGCGGGATGCGGTGCGTTTCGCCGTGACGCGGCAGGAACACGACCGGCGAGCCCGCGAAATTGCCTTCGCACAGCGGACCCGACGCTGCGCCGTAGGCCGTCTGCACCTGGCGCCGCGCAGAAATCTGCAGCGGACCCAGCGTGTCGAGGCCGCTGCCCCCGATGATAGCGAATCTGTTCATGTGCCTTTGACTGCGTAGATGCCGGCGCAATTGCGCCAGTACGTCTTGTAATCCATGCCGGCGCCGAACAGGTAGCGGTCGGGCGTGACCAGCGCGTGGAAGTCGACCGCGGCGAGGCCGGGGCGGTTGACGACTTCCTTGACGACGAGCACCGCGGTCAGCACCTCGCGTGCGCCGGCGCTGCGGCATTCCTCGACCGCCGCCCGCAGCGTGATCCCGTGGTCCAGCAGGTCGTCGACGAGCAGCACCGTGCGCCCCTCCAGGCTCACCGCCGGCCGCCGCAGCCACTCGATTTCCCCTCCGCTGGTCGCGCTCCCGTAACGGGTGAGGTGGATGTAGTCGATCTGCAGCGGGAAGTCGAGGTGCGACATCAGCAGCGCGGCGGGGACCATGCCGCCGGTCATCGTCACCAGCAGCAGCGGGTTCGTGTCGCGCAGGCGGGCATCCACTGCCCGCGCCATGCGTGCGCAGGCCGCCGCGACTTCCTCGCCGGTATAGAGGCAGTCGGCCTCGTCGCGCGTGCGCTGGATGTCGGTCGGCACGGTGCTCATGTGGCTTCCCGCGTCGCGAGCGCCACGCGCCCGGCCCAGTCGCGAGCGAACTGATGCGCCGCGCGGCCGCTGCGCGAGCCGTGCAGCAGCGCCCACTGCAACGCCGCGCGCCGGACTTCCGCACTGTCGCGCGCGGGGACGTCGAAGGCGGTCAGCCAGTGGTCGACGATGTCGAGGTAGCGGTCCTGGTTGAACTGGTGGAACGAGAGCCACAGGCCGAAACGCTCGGACAGCGAGATCTTCTCCTCGACCGCTTCGCTCTGGTGGACTTCGCCGTCTTCGTCGTAGCGCGCGTCGTTGTTGTCGCGCAGGCGCTCGGGGACGAGGTGGCGACGATTCGAGGTTGCGTAGATCAGCAGGTTGTCCGGCGTGCTGAGCACCGAGCCGTCGAGCACCGTCTTCAGCGCGCGATAGGTCTGGTCGTGTTCATCGAAGGAGAGATCGTCGCAGAACACGATGTAGCGCGCGCTGCGGGAGGAGAGCGCGTCGACGATGTCGGGCAGGTCCACGAGATCGTGCCGCTCGACCTCGACCAGCCGCAGGCCCGCCGGCGCGTAGGCGTTCAGCAAGGCTTTAACCAGCGACGACTTGCCGGTGCCACGCGGCCCCCACAGCAGTGCGTTGTTCGCCGGCAGGCCGGCCAGGAACTGGCGGGTGTTGCGCGCAAGCTCCTCCTTCTGGACCTCGATGTGCTGCAGGTCGTCCAGCTTCACCGGGTTGAAGCGCGTGATCGGGTCGAGCCAGCCCCGGCCATTGCGCTTGCGCCAGCGCCACGCGATGCCGTCCTCGACGTGGCTGTCGGGCAGCGGGGGCAGGCTCTGTTCGAGGCGCGCGAGAAGCTTCTCGGCGCGGGCGAAAAAGTCGTCGGCGGCAGTCATCGGCAGGTGCTCGGCGCGGTATGGGAACAGCGCGGCATTCTACCCGGGTTCGCCGTTGGGCGGACCTCCCGGCGGGGCGGTGTCGGGCCGTCAGGCCTCCGGCGGGGGCGCGGGATCGCGCGCCAGCGCCTGCGTCAGCTGTTGCTCGATGCGCAACTTCTGGCGCAGCAGTTCGATGACGTTGCGCGGGTCGATGCTGCGGCCCTGGAGCAGGGCGGGCGACAGCTCGAGGTCGGTGATGTAGACGGGATAGCGGCCGCGGCCCTGGCGTTTCAGCAGCACGGCCCGCGCAAGGGCCTCGAACAGGCCGTTACCGTATTCCTCGGTGCTGAACTGCGCTTCGTCGAGATAGGCGACGAAGCGGGGGCGCTTGTCGCGGTCGAGGTCGACGAACAGCCGCAGTGGCAGATAGGGGCGGTTGTCCGCGCCCGCCGCCGGGACCGCCTGCAGGGCATAGCCGCCCTGGGCGGGCTTCATCACGTGGCACTCGATGGCCGGCGCCGGCCGTCCGTCCGTCATTTCCGCGTTGCGCCCGACGTTGCCGAGGAAGCACACGAGGTGGTCGAACAGCGGCGAAGGGTCGGCGTCCTCGTGCACGTAGCGGAACAGCGCGCCCTCGGCGCTCAGCATGAACACCTCGATGCGCTCGCGAACCGGGAGCGCGAAGACCTGGATGCAGCCCGGACGGTTGCTCGCGAACACCCGGGTCAGCGGCGACTCCAGCGCGAGATGCCCCCCGAATTCGACGTGACGGAAGCCGACGGGTTGCGCGGCCAGCGCCTTCAGCAGCGCCGCCTGCCCCGCGTGCAGCTGGTAGCGGATGCCCTGCGCCGTGCGGTGTATGTCGCAGAAGCTGTCACCGATGCTGACGATGTGATGCAGCGTGGCGCCGGGCTGGACGCGGGAGACCATGCGCACGAGTTCGGCGAGGTGCTGGCCCAGGCGCTGCGTGATCGCATTGGCGTAATCGGCGTCGAAGCAGTGGATGAGCGCCGTGCGCTGGACCGGCTCGGGGGTCGGGCCAAGCCGCTTCAGGTATTCGCAGACCGCCTGGGCGATGCCGTCCTCGCCTTCGAAGCGGAAGCACAGCAGCTCTTCCCAGCTGGTCTGGAGCAGCAGGTCGATGGTGCGCACGAGGTTGATGCGCTGGCCGCCGAACTGGAACGCGTCCGTGCGGTCGCTCGTCAGCACGGCGCCGAGGCGGCCGCCGCTCAGGACCGTGTCGAGACCCACGTTGACGAAAAACATCGCGCGCGCCACGCGCGGCGCGTGCCCCAGCGCGCCGAGTTCGGTCGGCGGCAGTTCGCGCTGCGGATACGCGGACTCCAGGGCATCGAGAATCTTGCGGATGATCTGGGGCGACTGGCGTCGTCCGCCCGCGAAGT
>Ga0255182_1000379_pt1 | contig 31609 bp, 24 predicted proteins | sample Atl_UVDOM_RepA_8_FD_188420 | JGI IMG/M metagenome (GOLD analysis project Ga0255182, IMG submission 188420) | Freshwater microbial communities from Altamaha River, Georgia, United States - Atl_UVDOM_RepA_8d | ecosystem: Environmental > Aquatic > Freshwater > River | place: USA: Georgia...
ACGAATAATCTGCCCCTTGCCGGGCATCACGGCTGCCTCAATGGTGAGAAGCTCGCCGCCAACCTCAGTCCAGGCGAGTCCAGTGACTTCGCCAACCTGATCCTCTTTCTCCGCAACGCCATAGGTATAGCGTCGGACGCCGAGAAATTCTTCAATGTTCGCATCGGAGACCTTCACGGGAATTACCGCCTTCTTGGTCAGAACGAGCCGTGTAACCTTTCGGCAGATTTTCGAGATCTCACGCTCAAGCCCCCGGACTCCGGCCTCGCGGGTGTAGGTACGAATAATCTCTCGAATCGCTGACTCATTGACCTCGATCTCACCGGGCTTGAGCCCCGTGTGCTTGATCTGCTTAGCAAGAAGGTAACGCTGCGCGATATTGATCTTCTCTTCTTCGGTATAACCGGAGAGCTTGATGACCTCCATCCGGTCTAATAATGCAGGTGGGATATTTAGCGAATTTGCTGTCGCGACAAACATCACATCAGAGAGATCGTATTCCACCTCTACGTAATGATCGACAAAGGCATGATTCTGTTCAGGATCCAAAACTTCCAGCAAGGCGCTCGCAGGATCGCCCCGGAAATCCATTCCCATCTTGTCGACCTCATCGAACAGAAATAAGGGGTTACGTACACCCGTCTTCGTGAGATTCGAGAGGACCTTGCCGGGCATTGAGCCGATATAGGTCTTCCGATGGCCGCGAATCTCGGCCTCATCACGGACGCCACCGAGCGCCATACGCACAAACTTACGGTTGGTGGCCCGGGCGATCGACTGGCCGAGCGAGGTCTTACCGACCCCGGGTGGGCCTACCAGACAGAGGATCGGGGCCTTGACCTTATCGACCCGCTGCTGAACCGCGAGATACTCCAGAATGCGTTCCTTCACCTTGTCAAGCCCATAGTGCTCTTCTTCGAGAACCTTCTCAGCATCTTCAAGGTTATTGTTAACCTTGCTCTTCTTTTTCCAGGGCAGATTCACTAATGCATCAATGTAATTGCGGACGACTGTCGCCTCGGCAGACATCGGTGACATCATGCGAAGTTTCTTTAACTCAGCATTGGCTTTATCAAGAGCATCCTTTGGCATACGTGCTGACTTAATCTTCTTATCTAGCTCATCGAGCTCACTGTCTTCACCCTCACCCAACTCTTTTTGAATCGCCTTCACCTGCTCATTGAGGTAATACTCGCGCTGGCTCTTCTCCATCTGGCGTTTGACACGACCGCGGATGCGCTTTTCGACCTGCAGAATGTCGAGCTCAGTCTCAATTAAGGCGAGTAGTTTTTCTAGCCGCTCGATCACAGGAACAACCTCGAGAACCGCCTGCTTCTGTTCAAGCTTCATCGGCAGGTGCGCGGCGATTGCGTCGGCGAGTCGGCCCGCCTCTTCGATACTCATGAGACTGTTGAGGATCTCTGCAGGAATTTTCTTATTCAACTTCACGAACTGATCGAACTGACTCAGAATCGTTCGCCTGAGCGCCTCAATCTCGGGCCCCTCCGGGGACTCCGGAGTCATCGGCGCACAGCGCGATGTGAGATAGGTGCCCTCGTCTTCGACCTCTAGTACCCGGGCCCGTTGCGAGCCTTCGACAAGAACCTTCACCGTTCCGTCGGGCAGTTTCAGCATCTGCAGGATGCTGGCCACACAGCCAATCTCATAAATGTCAGTTGCCGCGGGATCATCCTGAGCAGCACTCTTTTGTGCCGCCAAGAAAATATGCTGGCCAGCCTCCATTGCGACTTCCATCGCCTTAATCGACTTCGGGCGACCCACAAAGAGCGGGATCACCATGTGCGGAAAGACCACCACATCACGCAGCGGCAGCATGGGTAGCGAGACCGGCTCTTCAGGCAACAAATCGATTTTGGACATGGAACGAACTCCGGATTTGGTTAACTACTTGAAGATGGGGCCAAGGCCGCAGAAAAACAAGGCCCTGACTAGCCGCCGCTGGCAACCTTAGGAGACTCGCCGTAGATCAGCAGGGGCTGACCATCACCCGTAATTGCAGACTCGTCAATGACTACCTTGGTCACGTTACTCTGACCCGGTAGGTCGTACATGGTGTCTAACAAGATATTTTCAAGAATTGATCGAAGCCCACGGGCACCGGTCTTGCGTTTAATTGCTTTTTTTGCGATCGCTGACAGTGCGGCAGGACGAATCTCAAGCTCTACACCCTCCATGGCGAATAAGGCCTGATACTGCTTAACAAGCGCATTCTTGGGGGCGATCAGAATCTCGATCAGGGCCTCCTCGTGGAGTTCGTCGAGGGTGGCAACAACAGGCAGACGGCCTACGAGCTCGGGGATAAGCCCAAACTTGATGAGATCTTCGGGCTCGACCTCACGAAAGAGTTCACCCACATCGCGATCGCTTGGCGAGCGGACCTCGGCTCCGAAACCAATTGACGTTTTTTCTGTTCGACTGCGAATAACCTTATCAAGGCCATCAAATGCGCCACCACAAATAAAGAGGATATTGGTGGTATCGATTTGAACAAAATCCTGGTTAGGATGCTTGCGGCCGCCCTGCGGGGGTACCGAGGCAACCGTACCTTCCACAAGCTTGAGTAGCGCCTGCTGAACGCCCTCTCCTGAGACATCCCGAGTAATTGATGGGTTATCAGACTTGCGAGTGATCTTGTCGATCTCATCGATGTAGACAATTCCACTCTGGGCTTTTTCAACCTCGTAGTTACAGTTCTGCAACAGCTTTTGAATAATATTTTCAACATCCTCACCAACATAACCGGCCTCGGTGAGTGTGGTCGCATCGGCGATAACAAAAGGAACATTGAGCAGCCGAGCCAGTGTCTGGGCCAACAAGGTTTTTCCTGACCCGGTAGGCCCTATAAGCAGGATATTGCTCTTCGAGAGCTCGATTTCTGCCTTGGTCTCGCCCCGATGACGCAGTCGCTTATAGTGGTTATAAACCGCAACTGAGAGAATCCGCTTTGCCGTCGTCTGACCAATCACGTACTGGTCTAGGCTTGCAGAGATTTCCTGCGGGGTGGGCAGGCCGTCTTTTACACTCTCTGTGCCGGGCTCACCGGACTGCTCATCGCGGATGATGTCGTTACAGAGGTCGATACACTCATCGCAGATAAATACCGAAGGGCCGGCAATAAGTTTCTTGACCTCGTGCTGGCTCTTGCCGCAGAAGGAACAGTACAGAAGCTTCTCATTCGACCCTTTTTTTTCAGCCATCCGAGCTCTCACGGTGCGTTAGCACCTTGTCGACGATGCCATACTGTAGCGCATCTTCGGCCGACATAAAGTTATCCCGGTCGGTATCCCTTGAAATCGTCTCCAGCGACTGCCCAGTACGCTCAGACAAAATCTTATTTAGCTTGTCCCGTAACGCGAGGATTTCTTTGGCATGGATCTCAATATCTGAGGCCTGGCCCTGAACACCGCCGAGGGGCTGATGAATCATGACCCGGCTATTGGGCAGGCTAAACCGCTTGCCCTTAGCACCAGCGGCCAACAGAAACGCGCCCATACTCGCGGCCATTCCCACACAGAGTGTGCTGACATCGGGCTTTATAAATTGCATCGTATCGAAAATTGCCAGCCCCGCAGAAACCGAACCACCCGGCGAATTAATGTAGAGCGAGATATCCTTGTCTGGGTTTTCCGACTCTAGGAATAGCATCTGCGCAATCACAAGGTTCGCTGTCTGATCATTCACGGGGCCCACCATGAATACAACGCGCTCGCGCAAGAGCCGGGAATAGATATCGTAGGCACGCTCGCCACGGCCTGACTGCTCAATCACCATTGGCACAAGCCCGAGACCCTGCGGAGCATTCCCCGCGCCAATTCGCTGCAAATCTATTTGATCAAACTGCGCCATCGTTTTTCCTTTTTTATGACTGAGCAGATTCGGCCATCAGGCCCTCAACGCTCACACTCTGGTCACTGATTTTGGCGCTGGCCAGAGCCCAGCTCACCACGTTATCCTCAATGACCATCGCCTCCGCCTCAGCGCGCTGCTTTTGCTGGGTCATGAACCAGTTCACAAAGGCCTCTGGCTTTTCATAGGCCGACGCCATGTCTTGCACAAAGGCCTTGAGCTGTGCCTCAGTCGCATGCAGATTCTGCGCCTTGACGATCTCGCCCACGAGCAGGCCGAGCTTGACCCGCTTTGAGGCCTGCTCTGCGAATAAATCAGCAGGGATCGGAACATCCTTCACATTCATACCGCGAGCGGCCATATCCTGCCGCGTTGATTCGGCAAGCCGCTGGGACTCGCCCTCAACCAGGGATTTTGGAATCTCGAAATTTGCCCACTGACTGAGCGCATCCATGACCGCAGTTTTTGTTTTGGCTTTACAGCGATTGGCCACCTCGCGGGCCAGATTTTTTCGCACGTCTTCCTTGAGCTGTCCGATATCACCGGACACAATCCCCATTGATTTGGCGAACTCCTCATCGAGCGCGGGCACCTTTGGGGCGCTGACGTTGCGGATCTTAATGGTGAACATGGCGAGCTTTCCTGCCACATCTTTGCCGTGGTAATCGTCGGGGAATTTCATGGGAAAGGTCTTGGTCTCGTCAGCCTTCATGCCGACGGCCGCCTCATCGAACTCTTTGAGCATAGAGCCATCACCAAGCACAAAGGCGTAGTTCTCAGAGCTGCCACCTGTAAAGGGAACCCCATCGATCTCGCCTTTGAAATCAAGGTTAACACGATCACCCTTCTGCGAAGCCCGGTCCACTGAATCGAAACTCGTCCGCTGCTTACGCAGGGTATCCAAGGTACGCTCCACGTCGGCCTCGGTGATCTCGCATATGGTTCTTTTAATCTCGACCCCTTCAAGACTAGGGCAGGTAATCTCGGGATAGACCTCGACTACGGCCTCAAACCTAAGCGTTGTATCGCTCGCGTTCTCACTGACCACTGGCTCGATTGCGGGAGGACCCGCAACCCGAAGTTTCTGCTCATTGACGGCAGTGCTATAGGCCCTACTCACGACATCGCCCATGGCCTCAGACTGCGCCTGTGCCCCATAGGTCTGAGAGACCACTCTCATGGGAACCTTGCCCGGACGAAAGCCGGCCATCTTGACGGTTTTACTTAACCGTAAAAGCCGCTTCTGAGCCTCCTGCTCGATCTCGGCCACGGTGACCGAGAGCTGAATACGCCGCTCAAGGCCGCTGGCAGGAGCGTTGGTTGCCGACGTGGGTGTTGCTGATGTTGAAGTCATAGGAACAAAGGTTCTAAATTAAGACAAGCCAAACGGCCTGTGGTTGAAACAAAAACAAAGGGACAGTGGTTCGTTTGGTGCGAAGGGCGGGACTCGAACCCGCACACCTTGCGGCGTCAGGACCTAAACCTGGTGCGTCTACCAATTTCGCCACCTTCGCCCGATGCGATTGACCCGCAACCGAACTCTCTACCCGACGCTAAGCCGCCATTGTACTTAGAATCCTGACATGGACTCAGCACATCTTGGCAGGGCATTTCATGGCGGCGAACACTACGAGAACTTCCCCGTAGGCTCGTTGCTAGTTCCGAAGCCCATGCGAGGCCCGGTGCTGGCCCTCTATCGGTTTGCCAGAACCGGTGATGACATCGCTGATGAGGGCGCGGCCCCCCGACACGAACGCCATCATGGGCTGGGCATGCTGCGGGCAGGCCTGGAGTCCCCTCCTCAGCCCGGACTGCCAGGCGAGCCCAATCCCAAGCCCCCCTTACCCCCAAATGACGCGCGGTTATGGCGTATTGGTCAGAGCCTGGGTTCGGCCTTAAATGAGAGGGCACTTTCAGCCTTGCCCGCTCATGATTTATTAGACGCCTTTGCGCAGGACGTTGATCACACCCCCATGCAGTCCGAGCACGACGTCCTCGATTACTGTGCCCGATCGGCAAATCCGGTCGGTCGTCTTGTTCTGGGGTTTGCAGGGCTGCCAGATGACCCCTCCAAACACCAAGAAATGCTGCAGGCATCGGATGCGATTTGTACAGGTCTACAACTCGCCAACTTTGCACAAGATATGGGCCAGGATCAGGCCCGGGGACGTCACTACGCGCCCCATGCGTGGCACTCAGAGGCTCAGGATCCCAAGGATTTGGTGTCGCGGATGGCCCAGTGGGCTAGGCACCACCTCAACGCCGGCGTTGCCCTCCCCGCACTCATCAGGAAGAGTTCGGTTGTCGGCCGGTGGCGTCTTGCGATGGAGATCGCACTCACCATCGAGGGCGGCCTTGAGATCTCACGCCGAGTCTTGGCTGATCCGACGCGCGTCTGGCACGCATCGCCAAGGATTTCATCCGTGCTGTTGCCAGTGTTACTGTTGCGGGCGTTTAAACGTATCTAATGCACCGAAGAAGAGACCCTCTGCGTTGACCCCAGATCAATACTGCGAATCAAAAGTTGCCCAGAGCGGCTCGAACCTGACCGCCGCTTTTAAGATTCTGCCTGCCCCCAGTCGGGCAGCCATTACTGCCCTCTATGCGTTTTGCCGAGAGGTTGATGATGTTGTCGATGAATGCACCGAACCCCAGCTTGCGGCAATCAAACTGAGCTGGTGGAAGACGGAGCTCGATCGATTGTTTGAAGGAACTCCGAACCATCCCGTCACCAAGGCGCTTCTTCCCCGACTCGCAACCTACGACCTGCCCCGCGAACACTTCAGCGAAGTCATTGCCGGTGTTGAGATGGATCTCTATCAGAATCGTTATGCAAGCTGGGCAGACCTTGACCTCTACTGCGACAGGGTGGCCGGTGCGGTGGGGCTGTTATCAGCACGAATCTTCGGCACTGTCTCCGATGAAACCCTGCGCTACGCAAAGCTCTTAGGCCGGGCACTTCAATACACCAATATCATCCGCGATGTTGGTGATGATGCTCGAAAAGGCCGAATCTATCTTCCCGCTGACGCTATGGCAGCCCATGCTGTTGAGAGCACAAGCCTCTTGCGATTTGAATATAGCCAACCCTTATCGGCGCTCTTAAGCGACATGGCGGGCCGCGCGCATTGCCTCTACGATGAGGCGATCGCCGTCTTGCCGCGCAATGAGCGGGTTGCGCAACGGCCGGGCTTAATTATGGCCACGATCTATCGCGAATTACTTCGCCTGCTGGAAGCCGAATCATTTCAGGTCTTGCACCAGCGCATCTCGGTTGCTCCCGCGCGAAAGCTCTGGCTCGCCTGGCGTGCGTCAATGGGAATGATGCCGACCTAAGATCTGCAAGGCTGTGCGACCCCCTGAGCGGACGGCGCTTTCAATTGTGGCAGGGTAGCCCGGCTCTAAATCGTCGGCACAGCGATAAATTCCGTCAATACCGACCAGGCCTTGGGCGGCATCGTGATCGGCAATAGCGACCTCGGGTGTACACGCCCAGGTTGCTGATTTCTCAGTAATCCATTTCTGATCACATTGGTTGATATCGATATTGAGATGCGCTAACAACTGATCGCGTAAACGGTCTGCGCATGCCTGCCGATCATCAATGGCCTGTTGCGCACTAATCACAACACCAAGCAGACCGGGACGACGCACCACTACCTGTGCGTAGTGCTGCCCTGTATCCGCGGGGTCAGACAATACAAACCAGACTGGAAGGCCTGATACGCCCGCATCATCCTGCATCGACAAACGAATCCAGACGGTTGTAATTGCGCGTACAGTCATCTGCTCCAGCCTCGTAATGGCAGGCGTTGGTGCGAGCCCCGAGCGTTGCCACAACGCAACCGTTTGGTTAAAGGGGAGTGCTAGAACAATCGTGTCCCAATAGCCCAGCGTCGTCTGGTCAGCGTGCGCAACCTGCAGACTACAATCCGCTCCAATCTGTAACACCCGATGGCCTGTCTGTAGCGACACATTGTGTTGCTCACACCAGGTCCGCATCACATCAACGCCATCAATACTGAGATTTTTCGATGGCCAAAAGACTCGAGTCGCGCCCTTCGGACCACCAAGGGAATCACGCAACACATTGACCAAGACCTCTGCAGAAGCTTGGGAAAACTCCGTATTCAATGCACCCTCGGTGAGAGGTCGCCAGAAATGTTCGATTAACCCGGCGGGCATCTTAAGGCGCGTTAACCACTCTGCGGCAGTAAGCCCAGCCGTACGCTTATCCCGCCAACCCCGCACAACCAAGTCAATGAGCAGTCGGGCTAAGGCTAATCGCCATGCCCATGGCCAGCCCTGTGGGGCCCAGCGCGGAATCAGCCCCAGAATTACGCGCCAGGGCCACCCAAGATCTGGGATCTCCCAACGCAGAATGACGCGCTGATTGCGGCCAACACCAGACCAGCGCAATGGCTCTGACCGCCATGCGGGCGCACCCACCGAGGCGAGCAGGTCGAAGGTTGCTCGATAGGCGCCAATCGTCAGGTGCTGGCCGTTATCAATCGGCAGATCCTCCCAGATTAAACCGCGGGCTCGACCACCGAGCGCAGGCGCAGATTCAAATAGGGTGATCGGCGTATCTGAGCGCTGACGAAGCGTCACCGCACAGGCCAGGCCTGACCAACCGCCCCCAATAATTGCAATACCGCCCCTGTGCATGGATACCGAACTAATCACGCATGTGGGCCAACGCGTCATCGAGTCTTGCGACAGAGATTACCTCCAAGCCCTCGATCGGTTTCTTGGGCGCGTTGGCCGATGGAATCAGTGCCCGAGAAAAGCCGAGCTTCGCAGCTTCTTTTAATCGTTCCTGCCCACGAGGCGCAGGCCGTATCTCGCCGGCAAGTCCAATCTCTCCAAACGCCACCAGACCTTTTGGAAGCGGACGATTACGCATCGAAGAGACGATGGCCAAAATAACCGCAAGGTCAGCCGCAGGCTCATTAATACGTACGCCACCAACCGCATTGATAAACACATCCTGATCAAAGCAGCCAATACCTGCATGTCGATGCAACACCGCAAGGAGCATGGCAAGACGCTGGGGCTCCAAGCCCACACTGAGGCGACGCGGATTTGGAATGTGGGCCGTATCGACAAGCGCCTGAATCTCAACGAGGAGCGGCCGGGTTCCCTCCTGAGTCACCAGCACACAGGAGCCAGCGACAGGTGCCTGCCCCTCAAGGCCCAAGTGTCCTGGCGAGAGAAACAATGCAGAGGGATTGCTCACGGCCTTAAGACCACGTTCAGTCATCGCGAAGATGCCAATCTCGTTGACCGTCCCAAATCGATTCTTAATCGCGCGAATCACGCGGTAAGAGGCCTGAGAATCGCCTTCGAAATACAGCACCGTGTCCACGATATGCTCCAGCACCCTCGGGCCCGCGAGTGTGCCCTCTTTTGTGACATGGCCGACCAGGATCACCGTGCAGCCGCTCTCCTTGGCCCACCGTGTAAGACGCGATGAACACTCGCGGACCTGAGAGACAGAACCTGGTGCCGCCGTTAACTCATCGCTAAACATCGTCTGGATTGAATCCACAACCACCAGCTGAGGCTTTTGCGCCATCAGTTGTCCGAGTATCTCTTCCAACTGAATCTCTGCAAGTACCGTTAACGCGCTCGTCTCAAGTGCTAGGCGCTTAGCCCGAAGCGCAACCTGCTCGACTGACTCCTCTCCGGTGACATAGAGCGTCGAGGCTGACCTACTTAAATGCACCAATGCCTGAAGCAGAAGCGTTGATTTTCCAATGCCCGGGTCGCCACCAATTAAGACCACCCCGCCGGGGACAAATCCCCCGCCCAAGACACGATCAAACTCATCACTACCGGTTGCGATTCGCGGTAGCTCCTTAGCCTGAACATCCGAAAGCTTGACGGCACGGGCGGATGGCGCCACCGACACAGGGGTCTGACCGCGTCGTGAGACAGCGGTTGCAAGGGCCTCCTCAAGCGTGTTCCACGAGCCACAGCCATCGCACTGGCCCTGCCACTTTGCCGCAGCCGCGCCACACTCGCGGCAGACAAACTGAGATTTATCTCTCGCCATCGTCAATCACTCTCGGTACCCGATTCGTAATCTTGCTCATCAGCTCATACCCAATCGTGCCCGCCCGATTGGCGACTTCATCAATCGCTACATGAGAGCCCCAGAGCTGCGCCTCGGAGCCCACCCTTACCCTTGGGTGATTGGTAACGTCGATTGTTACCATGTCCATGGATACCCGACCCACGAGCGTGGCGAGTTCTCCTTCAACCCAGACTGGCGTTCCGTCTGTTGCCGATCGGGGGTAACCATCCGCATAACCGCAGGCCAATACGGCTATCCGCATGTCGTTAGCAGCAACGAAACGTGATCCATACCCCACCGCCTCGCCTCGCTTTACATCCTGAAGCGCAATCACCTCTGCATGTAATGACTGCACGGGTCGCAAACCAAAACCCCTCGCCGAGTGAGAGGCCGTCGCATTGGATAGCGGCGTTGCGCCATAAAGCGCAATACCAGGCCTTACCCAGTCCGCATGGCTATCGGGATGCAGTAATGAGGCGGCTGAATTGGCGAGCGAATAGAAGCCACCCGATCGCAGATGCGACAGCAGAGTTTTTGTCCAATGCGTAAAACGTTGTCCCTGCTCTTGCCATGAGACCCCACCCGTTGATGACAGATCGTCTGCATTTGCAAAATGCGTCATCCAGTGGAGCGGTTGATCAATTCGGGCCTCGATTGCCTTGAGCTGATCCAGCATCATATTGTGGTCGGTTGCGGGGTTAAACCCCAGCCGATTCATCCCCGTGTTGAGTTTGATCCATACCTGCGTTGGAACCTGATCGGCCTTCAGAAATGCAGCCGCCTGCTGGGGAGTTGCAATCACAGTCTGGGCATTGAGCCGACAAATCTCAGCTAGATCCTGAGCACCAAAAGCCCCTTCAATCAGTAGGATTGGTTTGGACCATCCCCGATCACGGGCCTGTCGTGCCTCGTGCAGATCCAAGACCGCTAATCCGTCGGCCTGCTCAAATCCCGCCACGGCCTGATCAATGCCCTGCCCATAGGCATTGGCTTTTGCTACAGCCCATATTCGACTGCGCCCAACCCTCTGTCGAATCGTTGCAAGGTTATGACGCATTGCATCAATATGAATGAGTAGACGGATCGGTCGGGGCATGAGGGACATTCTATTCGTTCGTGATCTAATCACGGCGCAGCAACCACAAAAGGGACTATGAAACGCGGCTTTTACACCATCATGGCGGCGCAGTTTTTTTCCTCGCTCGCAGACAACGCCCTGCTGATTGCCGCGATTGCGTTGCTGATTGAGCTCGCTGCGCCAGAGTGGATGCGTCCGCTTCTGAAATTATTTTTTACTCTCTCCTACGTTGTACTTGCACCGTTTGTTGGCGCCTTTGCAGACTCGATGCCCAAAGGCAAGGTAATGTTCATTACGAACACGATTAAGGTTGCCGGCTGTGCCATGTTGTTTTTCACCGTGCATCCGCTCTTGGCTTATGCGGTAGTTGGATTTGGCGCTGCAGCGTATTCACCTGCAAAATATGGCATTCTCACTGAGTTGCTACCACCAGAAAGACTCGTTGCTGCCAATGGTTGGATTGAGGGCACCACCGTGGGATCCATTATTCTCGGCACGATGGTGGGTGGCGCGCTAATAAGCCCAACCATTAGCACCTCGCTGCTATCAATCGATCTCCCGATGATCGATACCGGTATCGATAGCCCCGCCGAGAGCGCTATCTTGGTGATCGCGCTAATCTATTTATTGGCGGCCGCTTTTAATCTGAGAATTCCCGACACCGGTGCCCGCTACCCGAAGCAACACATCAACCCCATTAAACTTGCCCAGGATTTCTGGCATTGCAATGTCACGCTCTGGCGCGACAAACTCGGCCAGATCTCATTGGCGGTGACCACGCTCTTCTGGGGTGCGGGCGCCACGCTTCAGTTTATTGTGTTGCAGTGGGCCGAGGTTCAGCTTGGGATGTCACTCGATAAAGCCGCAATACTCCAGGGTATTGTGGCCGTTGGTATCGCCGGCGGCGCGATTTTTGCAGCCCGATTCGTGCCCTTGAAAAACGCGCCATCGGTCTTAAAGCTTGGGGTTGCAATGGGCCTGATTGTTCCGCTCATGACACTGGTTCACTCGCTAGCAGGCTCCATTCCCTTGCTGGTTATGATTGGTGCGCTAGCGGGGTATTTTGTCGTGCCCATGAATGCCCTACTCCAACATCGTGGGCATGTTCTGCTGTCGGCAGGCCACTCGATTGCCGTCCAAAACTTCAACGAAAACCTCAATGTACTGCTAATGCTTGGTCTTTATGCGTTACTGATTAAAGCAGACATGCATGTCAACGTCGTCATTGTTATTTTTGGCTTATTTGTTGCGGGTACGATGGCCCTTGTAATACGTCGATACCGTTATAACAAGGCCCGTCACGATCTTGATGCCTTGATCGGTGTGGAGAAGCACTCTCACTAAGACTGCGGGCTTGAGTGCAGGACCGAGCGCAGCTTGACTAAGGCCTGCCAAACCGCTGACTTCCGAGTGGATTGCGCTGTAAGGGTAGAAAAATCATCGCAGACGATTAACTGCCGACCCTCAAGTAGTTCAGGCCGAATCCGTTTGATCTCCTGCAGGAGTGATTCGCCAAACACTAAAACACACTCAGGCTGTTGATCAACTAGCTCGCTAACACAGAGATCAATCTGGTGGCCGGATGCGATAGCTGCACCATCAAGATACTGCGCATCAATTCCAAGGCGTCGCGCAGCGCGGGCGATATTGGCCCATAGCGCCTTTTCTGCGCTCGCTGAGACCAGCCCCATGATTAAAAGCGGCGACTTAGATCCCCCAACAGCAGACTTTGGTCGCTCACGCCAATAGGGAATAAGCTCCAATACCTGAAGGCCCTCGCGTGTAAGACCAAAAGCGTCAGACACGCGGATCCCCTCTGAGTGCAAGCTGCATCACAATCGCATCCTCACGCTCCTTCGAGCTGTCTGCAGATTGCGGGTAGTAGCCCTTGCGCTGGCCGATTTTATGAAAACCAAGGAAGCGATAGAGGCGGATAGCGCCATGGTTACTCGGCCTAACCTCAAGGAGAATCTTCGAAAATTCTCGCGTACGCGCCTGGGCAATAAAATATCTCATCATCCAGAGCCCAAGGCCGCGACCCTGCCGGGCAGGCGACAAGGCAATATTAAGAAGGTGTGCCTCGTCCACCACCGCCATCCAGACCAGATAACCCACCATGACATTCTGTTCTTTTAAAACAGACATCTCGTAGCCTGCCGTGAGTGAGTCGGTAAAGTTTCCTGATGTCCAAGGAAATGGATAGGCCTGGTTTTCGATCACCATCACCGAGGCGAGATCATTTAATCGCATGGGTGACCAGACCAAATCAGGAGTGACGAGACGCTCCGAGATGGTCTGAGCGACCTTCTCACGAACATAGAGTGGTGAGAGTTCCTCTGGGCCAACCCAATTCTGTATGCGACTGCGGCGGGGATCGCAGGCGAACCTTGCAATCCATGCAGCCAAGGGAAGCCGATCGTCGCCCAGCAACTCGGTAGAGGGATCCTTCAGTTGAATCGAATTACCCTGCCCACTCGACTGCCTTGCATTCTTTAATGTATTAAGGCGGATCTCTGGGCTAGCAATAAACTCAGAATCCGCGCTTACGACAGAGGGCGCTTCGATCCACTCTAGCTCGAGCTGATCATTGACCATCTGCAGGTTGAGTACAGCCGCATAACGCTCACCCAGTCGGGCATCAAAAGAGATCTCAAACATACGCCCATCGCAGGCATCAGCAGCCGCGTCGTCACCGTCAGCGCTAAGGGCATCACGATGCGTTACCCACCAGGCGTAGGCATTGGCCTCAAATCCACTTACCGCGAGCAACGGGGTTCCTTGGCCCAGGGCAATGCCCTGAGCAAGCCCGCAGGCGATCCGCAGACCCGTAAAGGAACCAGGCCCAGCGCCTACCGCAATGCCGGTGAGGTCTGACCACTGAAGACCCGCCTGCGACAGGAGTTCCTGCGCAAGAGGAAGCAGTCGGCTTGAATGAGACTGGCCAGTCTCCGCTGTAGCGACACGCAAAGCGCCGCTGGGCGTAATCAATGCAGCCGAGGCCGTCGCACCACCCGACTCCAGCGCAAGTACACAACCCGTCATCAGACCTGTCTCACCAAGGTCGCAATCGCCTGCGCTGCAATTCCCTCTCCCCGACCCGTGAAGCCCAGCCCCTCAGTCGTCTTGCCCTTGACGTTGACCCGCTCTTGCGCTGTCGCACAACACGCTGCAATGACCTCGACCATCTGACTCGCGTAGGGTGCAATCTTCGGTGCCTGCGCGATGATCGTGGCATCAATCTGCGATACAGCCCAGCCGGCTTGGGTCACACGCTCAATCACCTGCTGAAGTAACACCCGGCTATCGGCCCCCTTGTATTGAGGGTCGTTATCCGGAAAATGCCGACCGATATCGCCCATTGAAGCAGCCCCAAGAATTGCGTCTGTAATCGCATGGAGCAAGACATCCGCATCGGAGTGGCCATCTAATCCTTTCGCAAAGGGAATCGTCACGCCGCCAATAATCAATGGCCGGCCCACGACTAAGGCGTGTACATCAAAACCCTGGCCGACAGCAAAAACCGGCGGGTTACGATTTGGGTTTGGAGAATGGGCCATCACTGCCTCCATGAACTGGAAATCCTCTGGCTGGGTTAGTTTGCTATTGAGTGCATTTCCCTTAACGAGTAACACCGACCCGCCGACCGATTCAATAGCGCTTGCCTCATCAGTTGCTGTTGGTGTCTCTGCGTAAGCTGCAAGTAATTCATTTAAGTAAAACATCTGCGGTGTCTGCGCGGCCCATAGCGCGCGGCGATCGATTGTCGATTCGACAAGAGCAGATCCGTAAGGGCGTGGCTGATCACCGCCTTGATCTCCAGAACGTTTTACGGTGTCCGCAATCGGCTGGGCCAGAATGCCGCCGTGGCCGCAGGCACTTACCTCGCTCCACAGCCGCATCACGCTCTCCGAACTAAGCCCAGGTCGGGCTGCATCATGCACCACGATCCAAGGGTTGCGATCCCCAGAGACGGCCTTGCGGACCAGTTCACAGCCTGCCATCACGGAATCACGGCGAGTCGGGCCACCCATAGGAACTGCAATTACACGTTCTGCGATGTCCTCCCCAACACCCAATTCCTGATCAAGGCCCTCTCTAAGCCAGTGTTCATCATTCGGACTCAGCACCACTAAGATAAAAGAAAGTGCAGGAAGGCCTGCCAGCGCACGGATACTGCGCGCAAGCACGGTCACGCCGCCAAGCCGATAGTATTGTTTAGGCAGACCAAGGCCACTACGAGACCCAATGCCAGCGGCCGGGATAAGCCCTACAGCCTGATCATTAGGGCCGAATCGCTGGCCAATCCAATCTATCGCAGCGGTGGACTCAGGATAGAGTCGGCTTTTTATTCTCATAGAACCTACAATTTACCGTTTTCATCCGCTCTCTTCATGCCTAACCCATTTTCTGTTCTCAGGCGTACCCCGCCCTTACCTGGCCATACGCTATCACTTCCAAGGCCCCACGGTAGTTCGGATGCATGGCTGCTATCGCAGTGGGCGAGCGAACTCGCCCAAGGCCCGGCTGCTGACACCGCCAACGGCTCGGCGCCCGCAATAAAACGCGAGGCCCGTCAGGCGCCCACTGGTGCCCGCCTTGCCGTGATCTGCGAACACGCCCAGGATGCCCAGCGCCTGTCACAAGAGATTGGATTTTTTAATCCTGCTCTGCGGGTCCGACTCTTTCCCGATTGGGAGACCCTGCCCTACGAGGCCTTCTCGCCCCACCAAGATCTTGTATCGGAGAGGCTCTTAGCACTCTACGAGGCCTCTATCGGGGCGCTTGATGTCATTGTCTTATCTGCCTCAACAGCCCTTGGCAGAATCGCGCCGCCGTCTTTTCTCGCCGCACAGACGTTTTTCTTTAAAAAAGGCCAGAAAATTTCTGGCGATGTTCTGCGCCAACAGCTGCAGACCGCTGGCTACAGCCCCGTATCGCAGGTGGTTACACCTGGCGAGTACGCCATACGCGGCGGCATCATTGATCTTTACCCCACAGGAAGTGCACTTCCCTATCGGATTGAACTTGCTGACGACATGGTCGAATCCCTGCGCGTATTCGATCCGGATAGTCAGCGCACCGTCCACCCCGTGCAAGAAATTCGACTTCTACCCGGCAGGGAATTTCCAAGCGATGCGCAGGCGGCGCAAGATCTCCGCGCCCGATGGCGAGAGGTCTTCGAAGGTGATCCATCACGATGCAGCCTCTATAAAGACGCCGCAAAGGGCCTCTTCGGCGCAGGAATTGAGTATTACCTGCCGCTGCTCTTCGATAAGACTGCAACCCTATTCGATTACCTACCCCCCTGCGATCAGCAATCAGACCTCGGGGGCGCAGGCGCCATCGCAACGGTTGGCAATATTGACCGTGCCTTTCGGGAGTTTCATAACGATATTGAAAATCGCTACCGGTTTTTGAAAGCCGACATCGAAAGGCCAGTCCTTGCACCATCCAGGCTTTATCTCAGCGCGGAAGAATTCTTTATTCAAACGAAGTCCCGGGCAAGGCTTGCCCTTCAGAGCGAGACCCCCGAACCCAAGGCCGTCTTGCACTCTGAGCGTGCCGCGGACCGCGTAATTGGCGAGCAGCTTGCATCGGGCCCAACCGTTTCAGCGATCTCAGAAGTTTCAGCAATCTCAGCGATCTCAGCAATTCCGGACCTCTCGGTCGATCGAAAAGCGGCAGATCCCGTCGCTAAGCTCAGAGACCTGCAGGCCAATCTCTTGGGCCAACCGAATCTCTGCTTCTTGATGACAGCTGAGAGTCTAGGACGCCGGGAGACGCTCTCACAGTATCTAAAAGAGCATCAGATCCCGCATGTGTTGAGTGATTCCTTTGCACAGGCGATTAACGCTCACCAATCCAAGTTGCAACTGCTCGTTGCGCCACTGCATGCTGGATTTTCCTCTCTACCCGGTGGTCTCGTAATCAGCACCGAGGGCGAACTCTTCTCCCAGGTTGCAAGACGGCAACGCCGTGGGCGACGGGACGCTGAAACGAATATTGATTCGATCGTTCGCGACCTCTCCGAGCTCAAGCAAGGCGATCCGGTCGTCCATATTCAACACGGGATTGGGCGCTACCTGGGCCTGGTGTATCTCGATATGGGAGAAGGCGATACCGAGTTTCTCCAGCTCCAGTACGCCGATAACGCCCTGCTCTATGTTCCGGTCTCCCAGTTGCATGTCATTGGCCGCTACAGTGGTGCCAACCCCGAGAATGCGCCTCTACATACCCTTGGCTCTGGGCAGTGGGAGAAAGTCAAAAAGAAGGCTGCCGCTAAGGCGAGGGACACAGCTGCTGAACTACTTAATATCTATGCCAGACGCGCGGCGCGTCAGGGACACGCATTTCGATTCGATGCCAAAGACTATGAGAGATTCGCCGACGGCTTCGGATTTGAGGAGACACCCGATCAGCTTGCCGCTATTCACGCCGTCATCCATGACATGGTCTCGGGCAAGCCGATGGACAGGCTTGTCTGCGGAGATGTGGGTTTTGGTAAAACCGAAGTCGCCTTACGCGCTGCATTTATGGCCGTGATGGATGGCCAACAGGTTGCGGTCCTAACGCCCACGACGCTTTTGGCTGAACAACACATGCAGACTTTTAGAGATCGATTCGCTGACTGGCCGGTTCAGATCTCTGAGCTCTCACGATTCCGATCAGCAAAAGAGATTCAATCGGCCATCGATGGGCTTGCCGCCGGCAAGGTGGATATCGCAATCGGCACCCATAAGCTCTTGTCGGCTGGCGTAAAGTTTGACCGCCTCGGACTGGTCATTATCGATGAGGAGCATCGCTTTGGGGTTCGACAGAAAGAAACACTCAAGGCCCTGCGCAGTGAAGTCGATGTATTGACCTTAACCGCGACCCCGATTCCACGAACGCTTGCCATGAGCATGGAGGGAATTCGAGATTTTTCAATTATCGCAACCGCCCCCCAGAAGCGGCTTGCAATTAAGACCTTCGTGCGACACGAGAATGACGCCGTTGTCCGCGAGGCGCTTTTCCGGGAGCTTAAACGTGGCGGGCAGTGTTATGTGCTGCATAACCAGGTTGAAACGATTAATAACCGTCGAGACGCCCTACAAAAGCTTGTCCCAGAGGCACGAATTGATATTGCCCACGGCCAGATGCACGAACGCGATCTTGAACGGGTCATGCGAGATCTCCATCAACAACGTATCAATGTCTTGCTCTGTACCACCATCATCGAAACCGGCATCGATGTTCCGACCGCGAATACGATTGTGATCTACCGAGCCGATCGGTTCGGCCTGGCTCAGCTTCATCAGCTCCGTGGCCGTGTTGGCCGATCCCACCATCAGGCCTATGCGTATCTACTCACCCCTGGTGAAGGTGCTGTGACAAAAGATGCCGAGAAGCGCCTAGAGGCGATCCAGGCCATGGAGGAACTTGGTAGCGGATTTTTTCTCGCGATGCACGACCTTGAGATCCGAGGGGCTGGCGAGGTGCTAGGCGATAGCCAGTCCGGTGATATCACCGAGGTTGGCTTTCAGATGTACTCCGACATGCTCGCCCAGGCCGTTAATGCGCTTAAAGCGGGCCGAGAACCCGATCTTGAAGCGCCACTTGCGGCTGTGACCGAGATCAATCTACACACACCAGCCCTGCTCCCCAACGCCTATTGCGGAGATATCCACGAGCGGCTAACCCTCTATAAGCGCCTCGCCAATGCGGCAGACCCAGAGACCCTTGAGGTGCTTGAAGAAGAGCTCATTGATCGATTTGGGTCTCCGCCTGAGCCCACCCAGGCGCTTTTGGAGACTCATCGACTCAGGCTCTTTGCACGGCCCATCGGGGTCAACAAGATTGATGCGACCGAGGAATACATCACAATCAGTTTTAGCAAGGCCTCCCAGGTTGATCCCGCAAAGGTTATTCGATTGATTCAGTCTGATAAGCGCTGCCGACTCGTGGGTAATGAAAAACTTCGCCTTGATGCGGCCATTACAGATATTTCTCAGCGCGCGCGTACCATACGGGAAATTCTTGCAAGCATTGCAATCTAAAACAGGCAACAAACCTTATGCACTTTCTAGTTCTTTCACCCAATCTGGCACCCGGAGATCGACGCAATCGACTGGCCCAATCGACCCTCTACGCCTTTGATCACGCGCTGGGCCATATCGAACGCAGGATGCGCCCATCACACGCGGCCGTTTGGCAACTCAGCAATCAAAGCCGAGAGGATGCGATCCGACTGCGGGCACACCTGCAATCGCTACGCGACTCCCATCAGGTTGATATTGCCTTACTTGATGAGCCCTATCGCTGGCAGGATTACGCGGTGTTGGCCATGGATATGGATTCCACTGTCATTACGATTGAATGCATCGATGAGATCGCGGATTTCTGCGGCAAAAAACCAGAGGTTGCTGCGATCACCGAGGCTGCCATGCGTGGAGAGATCAGCGACTACGCCGAGAGCCTTCGCCGCCGTGTTGCCCTTCTTCAAGGCCTGGATGAATCGGTCTTACAGGAGGTGATCCGCTCGCGGCTAAAATTCACGCCGGGTGTAAAAGCCTTGGTCGATACCGCCCGCAATAACGGATTGCATACACTTCTGGTCTCTGGCGGATTCACCCAGTTCACCGATTTCGTTGCCCAGAAGATCGGGTTTGACCAGACGCGCTCGAATACGCTCGAGATTGTTAATGGGAAACTAACCGGTCGGGTGCTTGGCCGTATTGTTGATGCAACAGTCAAACAACAGACGGTGGCGGCCGCCTGTAAGCGACTCGGCGTTGGAATTGGTCATGCCATCACGATTGGCGACGGCGCCAACGATCTCAAGATGATGAAGCCAAGTGGCTTATCAATCGCACATCGTGCAAAACCGGCTGTTGCTGCCCAGGCGATGCAATCCATCCGCTATGGCGGATTAGATAATGTGCTTGATTGGTTTGCCTGATCCAGTGGCTATACAAAAGACTTAGAAAATCAGGACCCTCGTGTCCTCTCGCTGGAGCTGGGCCATGACGGCCGTAGCCCCAGTCTGTCCGGTAATCTCGGCAATAATCGGCTCACCCCGATGATGTTCAGCAAGCGCCATTCCGCACATATAGATTTTCACACCTAACTCGTGACACCTCTGCAGGTAAGACAAAATCGTTTGCTCGCGCTTTGCATCCGAATAGGCTGCCGCGGCAACCCCCTCAAACGCCCAGGCAACAGCACTCGATGTGAGATGAATTTCGACCTCCATATCAAGTGCTCGGGCACATAAGGCGTAGACCAGCGGCGCGGCAGCCTTATCAGGGTGCCTCGGGTCTGACTGCCAGAGGACTAAAACCGCCCGGGTAATCGCCATCCCCTAGCCTCTCTAGTAGCTAATATTCTGCGGATCAATATCCGGTAACTCAAACTTCTGCGGATCTGGAGCAGTCAGGCGTGTCTCGCAGTTACATTGCAGCCACTCTCGGTATTGCGCCACTGTCATTAGCTTCGCAGACTCTTCCTCCCAGGCCGTTGGCTGCAGTCGATAGAGCCAACCCTCTCCGTAGGGGTCGCGCACCACGATATCAATATCCCGCTGGGCCTCTGGATTGGTCGCAACAATCACGCAGCTAAGGGGGCAGGTAATTGCCACGGCCGTCTTGGCTGTCTCCATGACACCCAATGATTTATCACGCATAACCGGGATCTCGCAGGGGCGGGGATAGAACAACATAAATTGCCCGTGATGAGTCACGAAACGATTGGCCCCCACAACTACCTCTTGTCCCTCTTGGCGAACCCAGAGATCCTGCTCGGCAGCGTAGAGATAATCGTTTGGTAACTCAGCAAGAATCTGAGCGAGTTCCATAGCAACACCTTATCAAAAGATTTCAATTCAACTTCGTGGCGGAAGGGTATGGGAGTCGAACCCACCAGGGATTGCTGGCAACCCCTATCAGATTTGAAGTCTGACCGGACCACCGGGCCACGCGACCCTTCCTCTAACGCAACAACCAACACAACATCAACAAAAACCAACCAGCAAAACTAGGTGCCTTACGGACTCAGTAGAGTATAGATAGAAATTTCTAGGCACTCTGGGCTTCCTGTGTCAACTCGGCATAGGGGTTTGAACGACGCACAAGATGCTCATCTCTTAGACGTCGAGTAAATCCAATTCGATCGAAGAATTCAAGAATCTGTATGGCGACTTTACGTCCTCCGCCGATACGATCTCGAAAATCTGCCGCCCTTACAGTGCCCTGGGCCTGAAAGATTTCCAGCACAATTTCGGCCATCTCCGAGACCCGGGAGGTGAGAAAAAAATGGTCAAGCGCAACAAGGGTGACCTCACCCACACGCGCCACTTTACGAAGGTTCGCACGAATCTCTGTCTCCGGGATGTGAACGAGATTGGCGATATCCCTTACCCTCGGCGGGTTATAGGGTGTTTCGTTCAATAATGGGGCGATCGACTTCCAGAGGTTTCTCTCCGCAACACTCAGCTCCGCCTTATGGGAGGGCCTTCCAACAAATACCCCACGCTGAACCACGAGCGCTTGTGCGGCCAGGGCCTCGATCAGTTCAGAGTAGGCATCCTGACTCAGCTGGGGAGCGGCTACCCGCCGCAGACGGTTTAACTCTAGACCCGGCATTTCGGGCTCTCGAATGTGGGTCTGATCGATAACCTCCAGGATCCGCTCACGATAATCAAGCCAGCGAGACGGATGAAACGCGACGCCCCCTGCTACAACCGCACCCGATTGCGTCACAAGCGTCGCTAGCTCAGCCTCTTGAAGATTCCAGCCATGACGCAAGCTCTCAAGAGACATCGGTGCGCTCAGAATCATCTGCGTGAGGGCCGAGGCAGGAGAGAGATCCCGCAACGCCTGCAACGTCGAGAGTCGTCCGAGAGAACGTCTTCCGCGCGCGGGCGGGGCGATATCCAAGACCGAGCCTCCCCCCAACGTCAGGCGCGCCTGGCTGTCACGAATCACAAAACGATCCGCCTTACACAAGGAGATGGGCGCTGCGAGTTGGAGATGCACGAGGCCGCTTGAACCACTCTCTAAGCGATCCTGCTCTAGAGGATAGAGTTTTGCCATCACATCCGATGATCCATGATGCAGATGCACTTCTAAGCCCTGAGTGATCGTTCGGTCATGGTGAGAAGAACTCTCTAGCTGTGCATCAAAACGCGACGCTCTATTGGTAAGCCCACTGCCCACCAGCCATTCACCGCGACGAACGCTTTCAACCGAGATGCCTGCGAGATTTAATGCGAGTCGCTCACCAATGCGGCCCTCCTCGGCGGCCTGATCCTGACTATGAATGGAACGCACGCGCGCAGTCACTCCCGAGGGCATAAGCGACAACGCATCTCCGATTCGTACGACTCCCGAATGTGCCGTTCCGGTGACAATGGTTCCAAGCCCCTGCAATGTGAAGGCGCGGTCTACAGCGAGACGAAACATGCCCCCCACTGATCGATAGTCAAATTCAGAGGCCTTGATTCTGAGGTGTTCAAGCAGTTCAGCGATTCCCTCGCCACTGACCGACGATACAGGGAACAGGGGCCAGTGCTCGGCTGGCTGGCCTGCCACCATAGATGCAATCGCTGCGATCGTCCGGTCGCCAATTGCGGCATCGACACGATCAATCTTCGTGACGACGACTGCACCCTGCTGAACCCCAAGAAGCCTCAGGATATCAAGGTGTTCTCTGGTCTGTGGCATCGGCCCATCATCTGCCGCAATCACGAGCAAGGCGTAGTCGATACCGGTAGCACCAGACAGCATGGAATGTACAAATTTCTCATGTCCCGGAACATCGATAAATCCGAGTCTCTTCGCATCACGGTTCTGCAGACCGTCAATACTGAGATAGGCATATCCCAGCTCAATTGAGATTCCCCGCCGTTTCTCCTCCGGAAGTCGATCGGTGTCACGCCCCGTAAGCCTTCGGATCAACGAGGTCTTGCCATGGTCGATATGGCCAGCGGTTCCAATAATCATGACGCAGCCGATAACAAAATAGATTCATCTCTTGCCGACAGGCAACGACAATCAAAGACAATTGCATCGTCGCGAATACGCCCAATGACTGGGGTCTTTAACTTTCTGAATTCTGCAAGGGTCTCACTGAGTAATCGGCCGGTTCGCTTACCCGAATCGATCGGTGTGAGCCGAACCGCAGCAGACGGTAATCGCTCCTCGGGCAATGCCCCGCTGCCAATCTGACTTGCGCAATCCACAATATCAGCCCGAAATCTGGGCCCTGCAATCTGGGCTAGCCTTGGCATTACTCGGGCACAGGCCTGCCGAATATCCTCACGCTCTCGGGTGAGCATCGCGAGTACCGGAAGACGGTTTACCAAATCATGATCTGAGTCATAGAGACGCAACGTTGCCTCAAGTGCCGCCATTACAAGTTTTGACACTCGAAATGTTCTCTTAAGGGGGTGCTTCTTGATCTTATCAATCGCCGCCCTTGACCCCACGATAAGTCCCGCCTGCGGGCCGCCCAGGAGTTTATCCCCAGAGAACATCACCACATCGGCGCCCTTTGAAAGCGCATCCGAGGGCAGAGGCTCGCGCGGAAGACCCCAGCGGCTCATATCTAAGAGTGCCCCTGAGCCAAGATCCACCATATAAAACAAACCATGGGCATGGGCTAGAGCCGCCAATTCCTCATCACCGACCTCTGCCGTAAAGCCCGTAACGGCATAGTTGGATCGGTGGGCCTTCACAATTAGCGCAGTTTTTTCCTTTATTGCTTCTTGATAATCTCTGAGGTGTGTGCGGTTTGTTGTGCCAACCTCAACGAGCCGGCAATTGGCCGCCTTCATGATGTCGGGCATTCGGAATGAGCCGCCAATTTCAATCTGTTCGCTGCGTGAAATAATGACCTCTCGCCTCGCACCGAGTGCCACCAATGAAAGCAAAACAGCGGCGGCGCAATTATTGACTACAGTTGCTGCCTGGGCACCTGTCAGGCGGCAGATGAGCGCCTCAACGACGGTGTCTCGATCACCACGCTCGCCGTGCTCAAGATCAAATTCCAGGGCATTGTAGGAACGCATGGCATCAGCGACCGATGCGATCACTTCTTCCGATAGAACTGCCCGGCCAAGATTCGTGTGAATCACAGTGCCTGTAAGATTAATCACACTGCGTAACTGCGGCTGAACGCTTGCCTGTGCGCGATCAATGACCGAGCGAATAATCTGGGCCTCTTCGGCTGCCGATTTTGACTCCCGGAGTTCGGCCAAGGTCTGCTGAATTGCGCGTTTTACCAGTGGCCTACCGATCGATACAGACAGCGGTGCGAGCGCCTCGCTAAGTAACAGACGATCGACCGATGGCAGGCGTAGAGCCTGAGGCGCTGAAGGGGGTGTGTTGGAGGTTTCACCCGGACCGGGCAGAAACGAGCTTGTCATAATGCTAGGGATTGTGCCTGAAATTAGACATGGCCGGGATAAAACAGGAGATTTGGGCCGGTACGCGCGTAGCCTTTTTCATCCACCAGTAGATCGAGGGCGAGGCTATTTAAGTCATCCGCGATCGGATCGACTAAGGCATCTTTCTCCTGGGAAAAAATCTTCAGGTAGGTCTTGCAGGAATCGCAGGCCTCGGCGCTAACCGCCTGCCCAAGGCCCGGCTTATCGTTTGACTCAATCGCCATATAGGCCACGTCTTTTTCGCTCTCGCAAGAACTGCACCGGACACGCTCCATATTCCATTCGGTCATACATAACGAGCAGACTAGGTAACGATAATTCAATCGATCTGGATCGATTCGAACCAGGCTGGCAGTAGGTCGCATACCGCAACACGGGCAGACCGATGCAACATCACAATTACTAACACTATCGGCCTCTAGAGTTGACGCCAGACGGGTGAAGTAGACCTGCAATGCAGCCCCAACGAATGGAATACTAGAGCTATCTTCAACCAGTGAGTCGCCCGCAATAAGCCGATCCGCAATCGCATCTAATGACTCATGGTCGGTCTCGGCTAGCGTGAGCAACTCTTTCAGAGTAGCGGTCACTTCTGTTGTCATCGCACCCGCATCGCGCTGAACCGCGGCAACGATATCTTTCAAATCCAAATGCCAGGATGCATCTCGAGGAAAGACGTGGGCCGAAAGCGGCGGCATACCGTGCTCTCGGCTATTGGCAATCGCTCGCTCGGAAACGCTATGGGCAGAGCGGGCCTTGAAGGCCGCCGATTGGGCACGACAGACCTGGGCGAGTAGCCGCATGTAGTTACCCATACCGGAAGAGTCTGGAGCGAGTTGATCAAACCGCGACGCACGCTCAGCAAACAGACCTCCATCCTTTGGCAGTACCACCTTAGGCGCACGAACCAGTCGATCCATCGAGCCATCGGTAATGATTGGGGTCGGCATGACCTTGTCCTCTTGTCTAATAAAAACCGGCCCCCAATTGGGGGCCGGGTGTCTCCTACCACTTCCTCTTATCGGGAATATTTTTTACTTATCAAGCGATCGATACCAGAGCGGATGATGGTGCTTCGCCCAGGCCCGGGAGACCGTGCCCTTGGTCATTGCACCAATGGTTCCCTTAACCCAGATCGCAGCGTAGACGTGAACGATGATCGTCAAAATGAGCACGACACCCGATATCGCATGCACAAGTGCAGCTGTGCGGATTGCTTCGATCGTAAACATATGGGAGAAAAACTGCCGCCATATAATTAGACCGCTAACCATCAACGCCAACATCGACGCCAACATCGCCCAGTAGGCAAGCTTTTGGCCCGCGTTGTACTTGCCCACCTCGGGGAGGCGATCATCACGGTTTGCTAAGACGTCGCCGATCTGCCCCATCCATTTCCAGTCGTGAGACTTCATTAGGTTGTCGCCCATCTTCTGGAACGCAAAAATAATGAACGACACGAACATCAAAACGCCAAGAATGGGGTGTAGATAGCGAGAGCTTTCGCCCCCGCCCAGCACCGCGGTGAGAGACCAAAAAGCCGGATGGAAAAAGGCAAGCCCTGATGCCGCTAACAGCACAAATAGAATCGCTGTAAACCAGTGGTTCCAACGTTCATTAGCGGCATAACGCTTTACTTCACCGGAGAGCTGGCTCATGCGTCATGTCCTTTCTCGTCGACTTCTTTCGGGCCCTTGATGAAGTAATGTGCAAGTCCGGCAAGGACTGCAACACCCATTCCCCAAGAGAGCACCGTCTTCGTCACGCCCTTCCACATATTCACGGTGGGACTAATCTGCGGATCGCTTGGAAGACCATTGTAGGCCTCTGGCTTATCACTGTGACGCAAGACATACATCACATGTGTTCCACCAACACCCTGGGGGTTGTAGAGGCCAGCGTTCTGGTAGCCACGCTCTTTCAGATCCTTCACGCGATTATTCGCCCACTCGACAAGGTCTTTCTTCTTGCCAAAGCGAATTGCTTTTGTTGGACATGATTTCGCACAGGCCGCACCCTCACCCTGAGCAACACGGTCAGAACACAAGGTGCACTTATAGGCCTTGTGGTCGTCTTTGCTGATCCGAGGAACGTTGAACGGGCAGCCCGCCACGCAATAGCCGCAGCCGATGCAATTATCTTTTACGAAATCAACGATACCGTTTTCATATTTGACAATTGCGCCTGGCGCTGGACAGGCCTTTAAGCAGCCCGGGTCTTCGCAGTGCATACAGCCATCTTTGCGGATCAACCAGTCGAGCCCGCCGTCGGCGCGCTCGACCTCGTTAAACCGCATGACGGTCCATGACTTCGTGGTGAGATCGGCTGGGTTGTCGTAAACGCCAACGGTTGAACCAATCTCATCGCGGTTGTCATTCCACTGCATACATGCAACCTGGCATGCCTTACAACCAATACACTTCGATTCGTCAATCAACTTTGCAACCGCGATATCCGGATTAGACTTCACCGGCATTGGCGCGGTCGTTGCGGAGCGATTGACGATATTCATCGTTTGAGCAGTAGCCATAATCGTCTCCTTATACCTTTGCAATGTTGACTAAGAACGCCTTGAATTCCGGCGTGTGTGAGTTTGCATCCGCGACATAGGGGGTGAGCTCATTGGCCAGGAAGCCATTTTTCGCTACTCCCACCAGGCCCCAGTGAATCGGTATACCCACGTGGTGCAGTGGCTTACCATTGACCGTCATCGGACGAATCCGTTTGGTCACAGAAGCCACCGCCTTGACCTGGCCGCGATTGCTCCAGACACGCACCATATCGCCGTTCTTGATGCCCTTCTCTTTTGCAAGCGCCTCGCCAATCTCAACAAAAGGCTGGGGCTGCGTGACCGCATTGGACTGCGCATGCTTAGTCCAAAAGTGGAAGTGCTCGGTCAGGCGGTAGGTCGTCGCCGCGTAGGGGAACTCATCGGCCTTACCAAAGGTTGCCGCGTCGGCCTTGTAGACCCGCGAGCATGGGTTACTCGTAACCTTTGGATGATTCGGGTGCATGAGGTTCTTACCCACTGGTGTTTCAAACGGCTCGTAATGCTCTGGGAACGGGCCCTCTGCCATTGCGGGCGCAAAGAACCTGCCGACACCCTCAGGGTTCATGATGAATGGCCCTGCACCGGTTGAAGGTCCAAGAGCTGGTGCGATGTCAGGCACATCAATTCCGGCCCACTTCGTACCATCCCACTGGATTCCAGGACGCTTTGGATCCCAAGGCTTTCCGTCCGGCGTTACACCTGCGCGGTTATAGAGCACGCGACGGTTAGCCGGCCAAGAGTAGCCCCAACCCAGATGGTTACCCATACCACCCTCATCGGAGTTATTTCGGCGTGCGGTCAGGTTACCCACCTGCGACCAACAACCGCCGTAGATCCAGTTTCCACATTCTGTTGTGCCGTCATCGCGCAGAACGCCAAAGCCTGGCAGATGCTCGCCAGCCTTAAAAAGGACTGCCCCCGTTTTGGGATCTTTAATATCGACCAAGGCACGACCAGAAATCTCTTTCGTGACCTCTTCTGCAGGTGGGTTTGTTCCGCTGGAATAATCCCACTTGATGGCCATCAGAGGCTCCCGACCCTTACCGCCTTCTTTTTTATAAAGATCGCGGATCTTGGTAAACAGCGTTCCGGTAATCTCTCGATCGGTTTTGGCCTCACCCGGTGCATCACCCGCAGCCCAGTGCCACTGAATGACACGGCCCGAGCTTGTGAACGTACCCGGATCTTCCGCAAAACAGGTGGATGGCAGTCGAATCACCTCAGTCTTGATGTCCTCTGGCTTCGCGTTATTCATCTCACCAAAGTTCTTCCAAAACTCTGCAGACTCTGTTTTAAGCGGATCGATCACCACCATGTACTTCAGATTCGCGAGAGCTTTGCCAAGCTTATTCTTGTTTGGCAGAGCAGCCAGCGGATTAAAGCCCTGGCAGATGAGACCATTAACCTGGCCTTGGGCCATTCGCTCAAAGTTCGCAAGTATGTCGTACTGACCATCACGCTTCGGCAGATAGTGATAACCGAAATCGTTTTCCTTGGTCGCATTATTCCCGTAATAGGCCTTCATCAGGCTGGTATTCCATTTCGGGAAGTTCTGCGGGAAGTTCATTGAGCCCGGGCGGAGTGCCTTCGGTGTGCGGACTTTCAGATACTGCTCACGCGTATCATCCGACTCCATTGGCGAGAGCATATAGCCCGAGAGAACCTCTGAGTAGGCACACATATCGGTGATGCCCTGAACGTTTGCATGGCCACGCAGTGCATTAACACCACCGCCAGGCCTGCCCACGTTGCCCAATAACATCTGGATCATCGCCATGGTGCGAATGTTCTGGGCGCCATGTGAGTGCTGAGTCCAGCCTAAGGCATAGAGAATGGTCATGACTTTGTCAGGCCGCGAGGTCTCGCTCATCATCTCGGCCACCTTAAGGAATGCCTCCTTCGGTGTACCGCAGATCTGAGATACCTTCTCTGGGGTGTAGCGGCTGAAGTGGGACTTCATCAGCTGGTACACACAGCGCGGATCTTTCATCGTCATATCTACCTGGGCAAAACCATCCGCGCCCATCTGGTAGGTCCACGATTTCTTGTCATAGGAACGCTTCGATTCGTCGTAACCCGAGAACAAGCCATCTTTGAAACTAAAATCCCCGTTGATTAGGAAGGGTGCGTTCGTGTAATTACGAACATATTCCTCGTGAATCTTTCCCTTCGACAACAGGTAGTTGATAACGCCACCTAGGAATGTGATGTCGGTGCCAACGCGGATCGGCGCATAGAAATCTGCAATTGCTGCCGAACGTGTGAAACGTGGATCGACCACCACAAACTTCGCCTTGCGATGCTCCATGGCTTCGGTAACCCACTTAAAGCCACAGGGGTGCGCTTCAGCAGCGTTACCACCCATCACCAAAATCATATCTGCGTGCTGGATGTCAGGCCATCCGTTGGTCATTGCACCACGCCCAAATGTCGGACCCAGACTGGATACCGTAGGGGCGTGTCAGATACGTGCTTGTGTGTCGAGCGATACCATTCCCATGCCACGCGCGGCCTTTACGAGCAGATAGCCTGCCTCGTTAGACGTCGTGCTTGACACGAGCAATGCTGTTGTAGCCCAGCGGTTAACTGGCACTCCTTTGTCGTTCTTTTCGACAAAGTTTGCATCACGATCGTTTTTCATGTGACGCGCTACTTTATTGAGCGCCTCATCCCAAGAGATTTTCTTCCACTCCTTGGAGCCCGCCTCGCGAATTTCGGGGTGGGTCAGGCGATTTGGTGAATGCACCATATCGAGAACGCCAGCACCCTTGGGGCAGAGCGAACCCTTGTTGACCGGATGGTCTGGGTCTCCCTCGATATGAATAATTTTGTTTTTCTTGGTAGCCTCATCCTGCTTCGAATACATGATGAGTCCGCAGCTTACGGAGCAATACGGGCAAGTACCACGGGTTTCAGTGGTGCGGGCGAGTTTAAAAGCCCTGACTTCTGCAACAGCGACGCCGGGTGATAAACCCAGACCCACCGCAGAGGAAGTCGCGACACCAGCCGAACAGATCTTAAAGAACTGTCGACGGTTCATCGGTGCGTTCATTTGTGTCCCTCCAAAACGAACATTGATCGGAAACTTCTACACACTGCAAAAATGCCTGACGGACTTTTGCTCGTTGGATTCTGAGCCGATTAGCAACCCTGACAAGGTGCAGTGCAACATGGCTCTGATCCACTTCTCCGCGACGTCATCAATCTGTTCTAGACAAATGGCCGATAAAGTCTAGCGTGCCTCGCTGACTCAGATTGACTTCGCAGGCCGCTTTGATCAGTCTTCTACCTCACTCAAGCCGAAAGCAAACTCAGAGAGCCCTAAATCTTGCCCGATCGATTTGAACCACAGACTATTGAGATGGCCCTAAAAGCCATATCTGGAGCCATTTCTCCGATTAGCCAGACTGAAGTAATTGGCCTTTCAGAAAGCGGCGGGCGAACCCTCGCACGGGCTGTTCTCAGCCCAAAGGATGTCCCTGAATATCCTCTTTCGGCAATGGATGGCTATTCCTTTCATAGCCAATCCTTGGACAAAACAACGGAGGAGAAAGACCTTAATCTGCCTGTGTTAGGGAAATCCTTAGCCGGGCACTCGCTCGAAGGGGAGACCCGTGCAACAGCTGCAGCCCGCATCTTCACTGGCGCAATGGTCCCTGCCTGCCACGACACCGTAATCGCCCAGGAACTTGTTCGTGTAGACGACCGCCAACAGCGCATCACATTTGCAGCAGACTCCATTCGCAGACAAGCAAACGTCCGACGCCAGGGCGAGGATCTCGCTCGCGGTGCCGAGGCACTGCCCACGGGTGCAGTCATTGGCCCCAGAGAGATCGCCCTGTTGGCATCGATGGGAATCGCCAGTATTGAAGTTGTCCGCAGGGTGCGAATTGCCGTGCTCTCAACCGGCGACGAAGTAACCGAGCCCGGAAGACCCCTAGCCGCAGGCAAGACCTACGATGCCAATCGGCCCATGTTGTTGCAAATGATTCGCGACTGCCGTGCGACACCCATTGATTTGGGAATCGTAAACGACGATCCACAGAGCCTTCGCCAGGCGATTCTCCATGCAGCAACAATTGCAGACGCAGTGATTACCTCCGGAGGCGTGAGCGTTGGGGAGGCGGATCACACCCGCAAGATCATGGAGTCTCTTGGTGATATCTCATTTTGGAAACTCGCAATTAAACCCGGCAGGCCACTGGCGGCAGGATGGATATCGACCGACTCCGCAGCCAACAAACGGATTCCATTTTTTGGTCTTCCCGGAAACCCTGTAGCCGCCTTTGTGACTTTCCAGAGCATCGTAGCGCCGTGCCTGCGTCAGCTTGCAGGCGATCGCGGCGGCATTCGGCCCACCGTTCGGGCCCGCCTTGGGAAAGATGCGCGAAAGGCCCCAGGCAGAACCGAATATCTTCGCTGTGCGCTCGTGCGTGATGCCAACGGGGAGTGGGTTGCAGAAATTGCAGCCTCGCAGGGTGCAGCAAGTCTTAAATCTCTCACCGACGCAGATGGCCTCGTTGTGTTGCCGCACGCCGCTGGCCCCCTTACAGCAGGGACTATGGTCGACGTGATCTTGCTCTAGGTCGATCAGCGCGACATCAGCCTGCG
>Ga0255182_1000380_pt1 | contig 31565 bp, 31 predicted proteins | sample Atl_UVDOM_RepA_8_FD_188420 | JGI IMG/M metagenome (GOLD analysis project Ga0255182, IMG submission 188420) | Freshwater microbial communities from Altamaha River, Georgia, United States - Atl_UVDOM_RepA_8d | ecosystem: Environmental > Aquatic > Freshwater > River | place: USA: Georgia...
TTTAATAAAATATTTGAATCTGATGAATATTTACCTACTTCAGATATATTTTTAATAACTTTTTTTGATTTTATTTTGATGATAATCAACTTTTTAGCAACTCTGAAACGTTAGTTATTTATAAGCGCTAATGACCTTTCAGCCTCTACATTTTCCCGGGTTATACCTGATTATTTACGCACCCAAAGAAGCCAATGAAATTACGTTGATTCCATCCTTTCGGGTATAACTTATACCAGTGCCTGTAATGATATTTATGGATTTAGGTGCAGATGATTTGGCCATGTCGAGTTGATTCACAAATTTCTTCAAATTTCCAGCAGCTTCCTCAATCTGGCTCGTTCCCAATTTGATTTCAAAAGCGCACCAATCGCCATTGTGTTTCTGTACAATGCTATCAACTTCCAACCCTCCTGAGTCGCGATAATGGTAAACATTGGCGTCATTTGCTTGTGCATACACTCTTAAATCATGAACTACCATTGATTCGAAAAGAAACCCTGTAAATTTCAAATCATTTAATAAGGTGGTTTGATTTGCAGCAAGTGCTGCTACTGCCAGTGATACGTCCGTAAAATGTCGTTTGGGTGAGGTTCGCAGTGAGTAAGATGAGCGAATATGGGTATTCCATGCAGGTTGGTCTTCCAGAATCATTAGGCGATTCAGGGTATCTAAATAATCATAAATGGTTGGTCTGGAAACGCCCCGGTTTTCGTGGATGCGAATATCTTTTTCCAACACGGTATGATCAGCCAATGTAGCCGTATTTCGTGCCTAAAATGATCCCATAATTTAGGAATTACTTGCCATTCATCAATCAATCGAGGGGTATCGCCGAGCAATAAACGCCGGGGTGCCGTGTCAAACATGATTTGTATTTGTTCTTCTCTATCCAAATGGAGAACGCTTTTTGCTAATTGTTTTGCCGACTCAGTTTTACCACAAGCCTTTGCCCCTCGTATTAAAACAGCGCCAGATGCCGACAATTTGCGCTGCAATTCTTTGTCTGTTATTCTGTCCTTATATAACATGTTGTCTCTTTTTCAATTCAAAGATAATCGTATTTTACATATTTGGAGTATTTTACTTTACACTTTTGGAGCATTTTACTTTACATATTTATAGCAAACCACTTTACAATTTCTGGCTTGAAGGTTTCTTTTAAAGTATTTTCTTTGATGGGTTTGATGAAGAAAAGTTTATTCAGCCAAATGGCAAGCGAGAATAGCCCAACGTTTCACTTCGGGATTTCCGGTCATAGTAATGCAAGTTAGCCGTGCCATTTTATCGAAATTAAAAGTCCCGGAATAATGGGGTTTAGCCATTATTTTTCATCAACCTCACACTGTATTAAATCCTTTACAACATGGTGTTTAAACGCCAAATTGTGTCAAGTGATGGTCAAGGTGTTTACTAAACATTGTGCTCCATTCTTGTGCGGTTAAAACGCCAAATGAATGGGATTCTTTTCCGTCAAAATAAGTTTCTCCAAGTTGTTGTGTCTTGTTTAGATAATCTCAAAAATGGTGATCCGGTTTGTACCTTCTTTTTGTATGGTTTTTGGCCAACGACTGAATTTTTTACAAATATTACCAACATTAATTTTACAAATCCATTTGGTTTTGGGTGAATATTTTCATATTCCAATTCGTAGGTAACATTGCAATGTGCCATCATTTTTTCTACATCCATTTTACCCCAGATTGGTTTTGTAGTCGGTGTTAATTTGTCGATTCGGCTTATAAATTCTGCCGTGTCTTGTTCATTAAATGAATTTTTTATTTGCTTTATTTTTTTAACATCATTTATCATCTATAAATCGGAAGGAATAGGTATGTCCTTCTTGTAAGTCCTGTGGGTCATTGTACAAGAGGCAAATGACAACCTTTCCGCGGCCCTCCCTGTGTATGGCAATCAGCCGGCAGTAGGCGTAATATCCCATCGCTATTTTGGGTGGAAACTGGTAGATTTTACCAGCATCGCATTGATACCAGTCATATAGCTCATCTTCACTTAATTCTCTGGCAGTAACCACACTATTCTCTTCATTTTTACAAATATGAAGGACCAGACGATAAACCGACATGTCAGGGGGAAAATGACTGCTGGTAGTGTCGGGTAAAAACATATAACGAATTTCTCGTTTATGTTTTCTGTCCGCGAGTGTTAAATCCCAGCTGGGTTCTTCCTCCTGTCCGGTTTTGAAAAAAGAAATGTTTCTAATGTCTGCATCCAACGGGAGCAATAACTCCCCGTTCAATTGGGCTATCTTATTTTTTACCGTATCCGGCAATGCGACCTGACCTGCTGCATGCAGCGAAAAAAGAAAGAGGAAAAGGACAGGTAATAGGGGCATAAGCTATTCAACGGTTAAGAATCTTTTCTTTAATGGCAATAATCCGATGAGGAGCAGGCTGATATTGGGACAATGATTTTTTTACCAGATAGGAAATATCTATATGATCAAAATGATCGGTTTCTGTGGTATTTTCTTTCAGAGAATTTCCTTCTTTTTGATCATCTTCCAGCTGGTCCTGGTGAAATTTTTCAATATTTGTCATAACGTTAAAATCTTGCGGGTGATATAGGTATCTTCTACAAATGTAGGGTATATTTATAGAATAATGCAAATGATTTTACAATGGAAAAAATACCAATAATTCCTTTAGAAAATGAAAAGGTAATACTAACGCCGCTGCTTGAAAGTGATTTTGAAAGATTGTTCGAGGTGGCTTCCGATAAAATGATTTGGGTACAGCATCCTAATCCGGATAGGTTTAAACGGGAAGTTTTTGAGAAGTATTTTGAAGGGGCCATCCAATCGGAAGGGGCATTTTTAATTTCAAATACAGTTACAGGGGATGTTATTGGTTCCACCCGATTTTATGACTATGATGCTAAAGCCCGACTCATAAAAATTGGCTACACTTTTTTTTCAAGAGTTTGTTGGGGAAATCATTTTAATAAAGAGGTTAAATGGCTTATGCTACATTACGCCTTCAACTATGTTGATAAGGTTCATTTTGAGGTTGGGGCCCAAAATATCAGGTCCCAAAAAGCGATGGAGCGATTGGGTGCTGAAAAGATATTCGAACAAGAAGTTACCTATTATGGTGAGCTACCCAAACATAATTTCGTTTATGAAATGAGAAAAGAGCTTGGATAGCATCCTTTAATGTGCACCAACCACTCTGTAAACTTTGCCATCCGCTTTGGTGAATATCAATAGCTCATCATTTTCGTCTAAACCAAGTCTTAGATCAGGTTTATATTTCGGATGAATTGACAAGAAACTAAAAGGTTGTTTGTCCAGCGTAAGGCCAAATTCAGTGATGGTAGATTGCGTGCCTAATTTCAGTTTATCGGCTTCAACGGAAAAAAATCGCCCATTCGTTACGTCACTAAAGATATACTTCCCTTGCAACACCGGTATTTTCTTGCCTGTGTAAACAAAGCCCCCGGAAATGGCTTTTCCTTCATCATGGTCGAAATGAGCCACCGGATAAAGATAGGGTATTGGATCACCACCTGCAGGCAGGGGAAAAACCTGATCTATTTTTGCCTTTGGACGCACCTCAAAAGTACCTTCCCTGTCCGGCCAGCCATAATTTCCGCCAGGAATGCCCAGGTTTAATTCCTCGCTATTAGATTGGCCAATATCTGTTATCAACATGTTACCTTTGGGTGTCCAAATAATCCTGTTTGGATTTCTAAAACCGCGGCAATAGATTTCTTTACAAAGGTCAGCATCTTTTGACTTTGCAAACGGATTATCGGGTGGGATTCCATACTGACCATTGTTACTGTTTTTCCCCATAGGATCTATCCGGATGACCGAACCCCAGATCCTGTTATTGCCTGTGGTTACATGGGTCCAGCCTTCTCCGGCAGCACCACCATCGCCTACACCAATGTAGAGCATACCATAATCTGCCGAACCTTTAACAGCATGCGTATTGAATGTACATTCCTGAACACCATGTATGGGTGTTGCCATGTTGACCCGAAGTAAGGTTCTGTTTGTGACCTTAAATGGCAGAGTGCCGGCATCCTGAATTTTCCATTCTGTTAAAACCCATTGTAGAGTGACTTTGATGGAATCTTCGAAGGCAAAATCGGCCTTAGCGGTTCCGGGGGGTTCTGTATGAGTTGTATATAGCAGTCCATTTGATTTAAAGTCGGGATGGAAGGCAAAACTGCCAAAACCAGTCGCCAAGCCTGGCGCATGAATAAAAGCAGGTTTTTCACGAATCAAATCAATGGCTACTTCCCATTTATTATTCTTGAACTCATAAAGAAATCCGCGTAAATCCTGAATAAAAAGTCGGTTTGGCGTTCCTGGTAGGGTTCTCGATACATTTATTCTAGACAAAGGCGCTTTGGTGGCGGTTAGCGGCGAAGTAGAAACGTATGCTAGATCTAGGGTAATGGGAGACTTAGCTATTTTAGTGGGAATAGGGTCGGTTAATGGGGCAATTCCATCAGGAGAGGGAATTGCTGGAGCACTTTCTCTTTGTTTACTGCCAATGTAGGACATAAGCGCATCTACCTCTGATTTTTTCAAATATTGAAAAGAGGGCATGACCTGTTTGTAATCTTCGTACAGTTGCTTTGCCCTGGGATCTCCTTTTTCAATCAGTTCGCCTGCATTGACAATCATGTTTTTTATCCAGTCAGCAGGCGCCGCCGACATGACCGTGCCCAGTTCAGGTCCAATGACCCGTTGGGAAAAATTATGACAAGACGAACAAAGAGCATCAAAAAGTGCTTGACCTTTGGCCAACGCTTTAGGGGATACTGCCTTTCCAGCATTCGTTTGCGAAAAGGAAGAAAAAGTAAGGCAAATCAGGCAAAAAGTAAATAGGCCTGAATATAGGTTTAGGTGTGTTCGCTTCATCATGCAAATTAATTATTTTTCTGAAAGTAAGAAATAGAAATTATATACTTATTTATCTTTGAGGTTAAATGAATCTAATGAAAATGAAAAAGGAAAAAATTATTTTCTGGACAGCGACCATCGTAATTGCTTTGTTTGAAGGAGTAATGCCAGCATTGACTTCACAAACAGAACTGGCTAAAGAAGGAATCAGACATTTAGGTTACCCTGAATATTTTGGAAATGCATTAGTTGTTTTTAAGATTTTAGGCGTATTGGCCTTAGTAATTCCTCAAATTCCAAAAAGAGTTAAAGAATGGGCTTATGCTGGTTTTGCTTTTGACTTTATTTTTGCAAGTATAAGTCACGGAGTCGTGGACGGAGTGAATGTACAAACTTTTTTTCCAATGCTTGTTTTAGGAATATTAGCCGTTTCTTATGTTTATTATCACAAATTAAATTAAAGACCAATCTAAAGAATGTTCCCAGGTATAATCTCTCCTGAGATATAATATCACAAGGAAAGTAATGGCCAAGCAGACAAAATAGTCCGGGATATTTTGTTTGATGTAATTCATCGAAAAAAAGATACTTATGATTTAAAAAACCTATAATTGACGTTAAATTCAATTAAAAAAATCTTCCCAACGGTAAAATTGGAAGGTACCATCTGTACTCATGGCCACAAAAATCCCTTTTTTAAACGTGTTATTTAGAGGTAAATGTAAGACCTCGCTACCATCACTCTCTATCGAACTTGCATAAATCTTTTTGATTAACCGATGTTTATGTGGATTATCATTCTGACCTTCCCGGTGATAAACATTAAATTGATTAGCCTGCTGGTCTGAAAGAAGGATGAAACCTGTCCCATCAGGATTTTTAAAAATGGATAAACCCTCGTGGTCTTCTTTCACCTTTTTACGGGCAAATAAGGCAAGTTCGTTAGCACTGCTATCGGGATGTGCATAATATTTCCTGACCCCCTTACCTTCATCGGAATAATAAACATAACCCAATTCGTTATCAACCACGATGGATTCGATCTCCTTTTTTCCGCTAAACTTTCCAAATTTTCTGACCAGCTGACCTTTAACTACGCCATTGTCATCGGCAGATAAAAGGTATTGAAAGATATAGTTTAGTTTAGGTCCTGTTTTACGACCTACAAAAGCATAGATTAAACCGGTCCTGGAATCTTTGAACAAGGCAACTCCCATAGGGGAGCGTAAAGATTCTCCTTCAAAAACAGGGATTCCTCCGTTATCTAAACTTTGTATTTCAGGCAATGAAAAAACGCGTATGGTATTTGTATTTCGCTCTGTACACACTGCAATATCTGTTTTTTTGCCTAAAACCTCCAGGCCGTAGGCTATGTCAACATTATTAGGTCTTTTTAAACCTAAGACAGATTTGTTATAGTCTATTTTTCCATTCAGATCAAATACATAAAGTCCGCCATCGAGCGTATCATTTCCTTTATCTGTGCCGAGGATAAAGCTTTTAGCCGGATCTTCTTTATTGAACCAAATAGCAGGATCATCACTATCGGACCTAACTTTTTCGGTAATAATTATAGGGATTTTTACTTTGGAGGGGTATTGAGCGTTACAACTAAAAAAAGAAGTAAAGAGAATAAATAAAATGGATAAACGAATCATGAATACGTGTTTATTACAAATTTAGGTTAATATTTTCGACTAAGAACCGTTAAGTATTTTTTAATAAATATTTAATATACATATTTTATTCAATTAACACTACACATATAATATTGGCCTTTCAAACAAATAAAAATCGAAATATGTTAAGAATTCTAACTTTACTAAGTTTTCTTATAATTACTTCTGTTTTGCATGGTCAAACAGGTAAATTAATAGGAAAAGTTTTAGATGAAAATGGATTAAGTATGCCGGGAGCAACCTTGTCCATAAATACGCAGCCCATTTCTGGGACTATTTCTGATAATTTGGGAAAATTTCAATTTATTAATCTGAAAGAGGGAAAATATATCCTTTCTGTTTCTTATCTGGGTTATATCTCTTTGGAGGCAGAGGTTAATATTTCGGATGGAACAACTACAGAACAGAATTTTAAATTAGTAGAATCGGCCATTCTTGGTGAAGAAGTTTTAATTCTTGGTGATCGATTAAAAGGTCAGGCTAAAGCCTTGAATCAGCAAAAGAACAATGCCAATATCACAAATATCGTGGCTGCTGACCAAATTGGTAAGTTCCCTGATGCAAATATCGGAGATGCGTTAAAACGTATTTCGGGTATTACGATGCAAAATGACCAGGGCGAAGCAAGAAATATTATTATTCGCGGTATGGCTCCTCAGTTAAATTCAGTTATGTTGAATGGAGAAAGAGTTCCATCAGCAGAAGGGGATAACAGAAATGTTCAGCTCGATTTGATTCCGGCAGATATGATTCAAACCATTGAGGTGAATAAGGCCATTTTACCTAATATGGATGCTGATGCTATTGGTGGTGCCGTTAATCTCGTAACGAGAAAAGCGCCAAATGCTCTTCGACTTTCTGGAACATTGGGTTCTGGTTTGAATTTATTATCCGAAAAGCCTATTTTAAATGGTTCTCTTATTGTGGGTGATAGAGTGGCAAATGATAAATTGGGAGTTATTTTATCAGCTTCTTATAACAATCATAATTTTGGTTCTGATAACTATGAGGCGGTTTGGGCTCAAACGACGAATGCGAAATATCCAGTGGTTTTAAGCGGTTTTGATTTGAGAAAGTATGATGTTCAAAGAGTACGCAGAAGTATTTCCCTCGCATTGGATTACGAATTGGGTAAAGGACACAATATCTATTTCAACACCATGTATAATTGGAGAGACGATTGGGAAAATAGATATAGATTCAGAGCGGATAGATTAAATACACCAGTAGCTTCTGGTAAATTTACCGAAATTTCAGATAAACTGTTGGAGTTAACAGGTAGAGTAGCCATTCAAACAAAAGGGGGTATTGATAATGCAAGAGTTAAGGCAACAAGACTTGAAGATCAGCGAGTTAATAATAATATGTTGTCAGGAGACCATTTTTTTGGTTCGTTGAAAATGAAATGGTCTATTACCTTGGCGTCTGCCCTTGAGGATAGACCAAATGAGCGTTACATAACACACAGATCAAATAAATTAGTATTGGTGGACACTAAAGATCCTTTTAAGGCCTTAGTAACCCTTAAAAATGCATCAGATGATCTTACGCTTACATTGAACCAAATTTACGAGTCAAATAATAATACCAATGAACAGGATTTTAACAGTAAGGTAGATTTTGAATTACCATTTAAAAATAGAAAGGGCAACCTGTATTTTGGTGGTAGATTAAGGGATAAGCAAAAGGAAAGAATTAATTCTTATGATATATATTCACCTATTACACCATTGGCAAGCGGTGGAAATAATCTGGGTAGTTTAACTTTTTCAAAACAAAATGATCGTATTTTCTTAAATGGGGATAAATATGTACCAGGTAATTTTGTGAATAATACCTTCTTGGGTGGTCTGAATCTTTATGATAATGCTAAATTCAAGAAAGAGGATGCCATAGCAGAGTATATCACATCTAACTATTCTGCTACAGAAAATATACAGGCAACCTATCTGATGAGCGACTATAAATTATCGGATAAATTGATGATTATTGCTGGTTTAAGGGTCGAAAATACGAATATTAATTACAAAGGATTCAATTTTGATGATAAAACTAAAAAAGCAAATGAATCTCCTGAGGTATCAAAATCTTATCTGAATGTAATGCCAGGAGCACATCTTAAATATAATTTCACGGATAATTCAGTGCTTAGATTAGCATGGACAAATGCCTTGGCCAGACCAAATTATTATGATATCGTTCCACATGCGACATATAGCCCTGACAATTTTACACTCATTCAAGGTAATCCTGACCTGAAAGCAACCACCTCAAGTAATGTTGATCTCATGTTTGAAAATTATTTCAAATCAATTGGTTTAATTTCAATAGGTTCTTTCTATAAAGATTTGAATAATTTCATTTATACCCGAACCGATTTAAATGTGACCGATGCTAAATATGGACAGTTACAATCCAGAACACAACCTCAGAATGGTGGAACGGCAAATGTATATGGTTTAGAGCTTTCCTTCCAAAGACAACTTGATTTTCTTCCTGGAATTTTAAAAGGCTTTGGTGTTTATCTAAATTATACGCTGACGGAATCAAGTACTACGGGCATACAGGGTAGAGAAAATGATGATCTAAGGCTGACGGGAACAGCAAAAAATATGTTGAATGCTTCCCTTTCTTATGAAACTAAGAAACTGGTTCTCAGAGCATCATTGAATTATGCAAGTGATTATATTGATTTGATTGGTGGATCTACTTTCAGTGATGTTTTCTATGACAAACAGTTGTTTTTAGATGTGAATGCTTCTTATGCTGTCTCTCCAAAATGGAGGGTTTACTTTGAAGCAAACAACCTGACAAACCAACCATTGAGATATTATCAGGGAATTAGAGAGAGAACTTATCAAGAGGAATATTATAATGCAAGGATAAATCTTGGTATCAAGTTTGATTTTTTTGGAAATTAAACGGCTTCTAGGGCAGCAATCAAAAAGGGCTTTTGAATTAATCACTCAAAGGCCCTTTTTGATTATTGTCAGGCAAAAAATTCATTCAATTTCGCCAATTGGTAAATTTTTTCCTGGGTATATGTGAAGCGTTTTTTTAGTTTTATTTTTATTTTGAATATTTTTATGATTAAACCATTATCCACTTCAAAAATGTAGAACACCATGAAAAAAAACCTGTTAAAAATAGTTAACCTAATTCTTTTATTGAGTCTGCAATGGTTTTGCCATGCAGGTTATGCCCAGGATGGAACCATTTATCCGCTGGAATCACCTAAAGAACCCAATGCTATACCATTAGGTACTGGGACAGTTGACGATCAACCCTCACCAGAAACCTGGTTTCGTCAATGGGGGGATCCTATGGCAAGAAATATTTCTATGGCTACCTTAACGCCATTTCTGCCTGAAAAGGGAAAGGGAAACGGCGCGGCGGTTATTGTTGCGCCGGGAGGAGGGTTTCGTTGGCTTTCCATGGGCAATGAAGGATGGGAGGTAGCTGAAGCGCTGGCTAAACAAGGCATTGCTGCCTTTGTTCTAAAATATCGCTTATATCCGACGCCTTCATCTCTGGATGATTTCAAAGCATGGATGAACCGCCCGAGGCCTGCACCTCCTAAACCTAATGAAAATGGTAAAACAAATCCTCCCTCACTACCGGAACAAAGAGACTTATCCAATCAACTCAAGGACGCTGAAGCGGCTTATGCGATGATTGTTAATAATGCAGAGAAATGGGGTGTTGATATAAATCGGATTGGAATGATCGGATTCTCCGCAGGTGCGGGTCTGACGATGCACGCTACCCTTAATTCCAAAACAATGAAACTGGCCTTTATTGGTCCTATTTATGGGGGTATGGGTCCGGTAAAAGTGCCAGAAAATGCACCTCCGATGTTCAATGTAATCGCTACGGACGATTTCTTATTTAATTCCCAGTTTGGTATAATCGATGCCTGGTTTAAAGCGGGCAGACCGGTCGAATTTCATTTGTACCAGAATGGCGGGCATGGATTTGGTCTGGGAAACCCAAATAGAACCAGTAACCGTTGGTTTGACGCATTTATCCACTGGCTAAATGTTAATCGTTTTCTTGTTCCTAATGCAGTAAAATAAGGAAGTTGTATGAGGGAGGATCCTTTTTTATTTCTTACCCACAAAAAGCAGGTACTGCCATATTCCGAAATAAGCCGATTTTATTTCTTTTTGTGTTGAGGTAAACAGCTTTTCCAGGACTGGCAACAAATGGCCGTTCATCTTCACGTGATTGACACCCATCCATTTTTTAAATCCCGAAAAAGAAGATTGGTGGAAATCAACTACGGCGATATGACCTCCTGGTTTCAAATCCTTTTGAGCTTGCTCAAGAAGTTCTTGCCAGCCAGGATTAATCATGCTTAGGGAATAAGAAAATAGGATAAGATCTGGTTTCTCCCAATCCTCCGTGTGATTTACTTTGTAGGTGGTATGCAAAACGGAACAGGTTTTTTCAAAATCCTTTAATTTCTCTTTTGCTATATCAACCATTTCTTTAGAAGTATCTAGCCCCAGACAGGTGATAGATGGATGTATTTTTAACAGAAAGGCTAAGTTTTTACCCGTTCCACAACCTATTTCCCAGATATGATAGGGTTTTTTGGGTATCTGTAATTTCTTTAAAATACTAATACGACCAAATAAAAAACTCCATCTGGTCAGGTCATAAATGGGGGCATGCATTTGGTAATAACTGGAAAGGGTTTGTTCCAGTGTTTTATGTTGGGTTTTCATTAGGTGTTATTTTACGATGCCTAAATGTACACTACCGTAGGTTCCTACCCGGTCTAAGCTATGCTGAATCAGTGTTTCATTGTTTGAAAAATCAATCGCATCATGTACAAAATCTGGAATGAATTTTAAATGATTTGCCGCAGAACGGAGTAAAAATTTAGTACCTGGCGCACTGTTTTTAAGCATTATTTCCCATTCTTCCCGCATAGCATCTGGATTATGATAAGCAAGCCAGTCCAAATGGTCTAAAAGGATGAAATGAGAATAAGATCCTGGATTTTCAGTAAGGAAAGAAGTAATGGTTTGGGAATAGGTATTGATTTTATTGACCTTATTTTTTATCGTCTCAAAATTTTCAGGTTTCAGATAATTTGGGCAACATTCCTTTGTGTATTTTCCAAATAAATATACATGCCAAAAATAATTATCCTGCAACGGTATTTTTGTAAATACATGTTTCAAACTATTTAAAATAAAGGATTTGACTCCTCCCGGATGATCGGCTTGAATCAAATTCCTTTGAGCTCTTGGCACTCCTGCCATAGTTAAAACAGTATGACGACTGGTAAGCCACTGAAAAAAGGGAGAGAAAATTTTCCTTTCTATACCTACATATTTTTCTTTTTGTTCCTCTAACGATGTGGAGGAAAATATTTTCTTAAGGTCTGCTTTCAAGGTGGGGGTAAGATTCAAAAAGTTTTTAAACCACCAGGCAATTAATCCAGATGTTCCATGGTAATAAAAACTCCCCTTGTTTTTATCCACCTCAAAATAGTGCGCTTTTTGTTGCCAATATTGGAGGTCGTTTTCTGTCAGAGACCTGGATAAATAATTATTCAACAGGTGTTTAAAATCAAATGTATTACCCTCACCAAATAATTCAAATAAGATAGGATGCTCTGTTTCCTTAAAAACCGACTTTTTTAAATTTAACAGTGCATTTTGTCGGGGATTCATATCCACGCAATGTATTTCCATTGGATTATCAAGCAGATAATCCAATGCATTACAACCTGCACTGGTGATCATACAAAGTTTGCTTTCTTCATTTATTTGTAGTAATTGCCTGTCACATCTTGGGTCTTCCCAACAAGTATTATAAACTAAATTGGTGTTATGAATCTGTTTAAAAAACTGATCCCGGAAATGGTGTAAAGCCGTCATATTTTTTTCATTTGAATAATTTATAAAGGTAAAATGACCATATAACTTAAATATTATCTAATTGTTAAATGAACGTAAAAAAACCTGAACCACGTGAAGGTTCAGGCCAACCAGATTGTATGAAAAAACACTAACTAACAATAGCAATACCGGGTCAAAAATATAACCCAGGCTTTGAAGTGGAGTGGTTATCGATATTATATAATCATCATTTTTATGTTAAATCAGCAAGTCCAAAAGATAAGGTCATACCAGCACCTCCAACGCCGGTAACAGCTTGAACACCTTGTTCTACCTCACCAATATGCCATTTGGTATTAGGTTTTTTAACATAAGTGCCATTCCAGAAGGACTGAATTTTAGGGAGGGGAAAATGAGCAAAAGAATCTAAATATTGAAGAATAAGCTCATTTGTTTTTTGATCATCAAAGGGTAATATAGCATCTCCGTAATGATGACTATCACCTAAGGTTAATTCATTGTAAGCTGTTTGAGAAGCCATGACGTGAATCCCTCTTTTTAAATATTCAGGAGATTCATTTTCTATCCTTTTCTTCAATATTTCCCTAGAAGGGCAGGACAGAAACGATTCATAGTGCAGGAGGGTCAGTCCGGCAGCTAAATTCGGACCCAATGCCCAATCTGACGGTTGGGAAGCGGTCCGCATCATCTGTAATTTGCATTTTACTAAATCTAATGACTGGTAATATTCCGGGTATAAGGTCTCCAGATCTTCGCCGGTGCAAAGGATTATCTTTTCTGCCTGCCAGACTTTTTTGCCACTGTACAAACGAGGAAAATCAATAGCTGAAATAACGGTTTTGTACTCAATGTGTACGTTCAATACCTCTTTTAAATACTTATGCATTTGCCAAACAGCTTGATGGGGATCGACATTTACCTCCGTTGAACTGAACAAAGCACCAAATAGGCCTTTTGTTTTTACAGCGACGCTCTTTTGACTCACCATTTCAGGGGTCAGCAATTCAATCGAATAGGGTTTATTATGGTATAACGCATGGAATTCATTTAAAATAGCCCATTCGTCTTCATGATAGGCCAAGTGCAATGAACCCGTTGGAGCAGCCCAGAAATTTGCCTTTTCCGCTAGCTCCAACCATATTTCCCTCGATTTTAAAGCTACGGGATAACTATCGGTAGGTTGACCAATAGGCCAAATCATGCCAAAATTTCTGATGGAAGCTCCCTGCGCTTGTGGATTCCTTTCAAAAAGGATAACTTTCAGTCCTTTTTTAGCTCTTTCCCAGGCTTGAGCCAATCCAATGATGCCTCCGCCAACGATGGCGATATCAAAATGATCCTTGTTCATGTTAATCTACAGTTTCTAAGATTAAGAGAAGATTAATTCTTTCGGTAAAGGTAAATCTTTGTACTTTGACAAATAGAAAGTAAATATTAATTATGGTAGTTTTGATGTTAATTTTTAAATAATTGGAAGATGACGAAAATAAAATTGATGGTTTTAGATATGGCTGGAACCACCGTCAGAGATAAAAATGAAGTAGAGGACTGTTTTTTAAAGGCGGCGAAGGTAACAAACTTAAAAACAACGCCCCAAAGGGTGAACGATTTGCAGGGAATCCCCAAATTGATTGTCATAAACACACTTTGGGAGGAGTATTTGGGAAAAGATCATCCCGATTTTGCTATCAATGTGGACAAAACCTTTCAATCTTTTAAGGAAATTTTGGAAAATCACTATCTGACACAGCCAATTTTTCCTGCGTTTAAAGCGGAAGAGACATTGTTTTGGCTTCGGAGTAAAGGAATAAAAATAGCGCTAACTACTGGTTTTTATAGAAAGGTAACTAATATCATTCTTAACAGATTAGGTTGGGATAAACATCTGAATGAGGTATATTTTAATGATACGGGAAATGCAGTGATTGACCTTTCCCTGACACCTGATGAAACAGGTGGGGTTGGCAGACCTTATCCTGATATGATATTTAAGGCAATGGAAATATTTAACATCAAAGATCCGCAGGAAGTGGCAAATATTGGGGACACACCTTCTGATATATTATCAGGAAATGCAGCTAAATGTCAATTTTCATTAGGCGTATTAAATGGTACCCATACCAAAGAATCGTTGGAAGAATATCCTAATCATGGTCTTTTAGATTCCCTGGCTCAATTACCCGAATTTTTGGAAGGTCACGAGGTGATTTTAAATTAGATTCAGTTAATGATTAATTAATATTTAGATAATATGCAATAATTACAAATTCTTTTGAATCCATATACCTTTAAATTTAAAAAGGTATGGAAACAAAAAATGATATCATTGCTGCCATTCTACAATTGTTTAACGACAAAGGGCATTCTGAATATGGTGGAGAAGCAGTTACTCAGTTGGAGCACGCCTTACAAACTGCTACTTTAGCACGGGATAATAATGCGACAGATCAACTAATAACGGCCGCTTTATTACACGATATAGGGCATTTGTTGCATGATCTACCTAACGATGCTCCTCTCAATGGAATAGATGATGTACATGAAAATAAAGCAGCTGTTTTTTTAAGAAAATATTTTCCAGAGGCAGTAACGGAACCTGTTCGCTTACATGTCATGGCAAAAAGGTATCTCTCTTCCACAGAAGAAACTTATTATTCCTTGTTAAGTGAGCCCTCTAAACAAAGTTTAGTATTGCAAGGTGGCTTAATGTCTTCAACCGAAGTAAGTTCCTTCGAACAACATCCATTTTTTTCTGACGCTGTTAAGTTGAGGAAATGGGATGATCAAGCCAAAGTAAAAGAATTAATTACCGCGCCAGTTGAAGATTTTGAAAAAAATATAGCGGTATCTCTGCATCCTTACTTTTTAGAAGATAGCTTATGAGCTTGTCGTCGCTAAGACCAGATATACTGTATCGGCATCCCGTCTGGGCGATTTTGGCTGCTTTTGGAACTTATTTTTGTATGTATGGCTTTAGAAAACCTTACACGGCAGCTGATTTTGACGGTTATTTGCTTTGGGGAATTGGCTATAAAACAGTGTTGGTTTCCTCCCAAATCATTGGCTACGCTTTATCTAAATTTATTGGCATTAAAGTAATTTCCGAACTGTTGAACCAAAACAGGACTAAGATTCTTATTGGTTTTATTCTTTTTGCCCAACTTATGATGGTAGGTTTTGGTCTGGTTTCACCTTCTTTTGGTATCATTTTCTTATTTCTCAACGGCTTACCTTTGGGTATGGTTTACGGGATTGTACAGAGCTATCTGGAGGGAAGGAAGATGACTGAAGCTCTCATTGCAGGTTTATGTATTAGTTTTATTTTAGCAGACGGGTTCACAAAAACAGTTGGAAGTTACTTACTTCAAAAGGGAATTTCTCCTTTCTGGATGCCTGGTTTGGCTGGATTTTTGTTTATTATACCCTCTATGTTTTTTATCTGGATGTTAACAAAGATTCCTCCTCCGAGCTTGGAAGATGAAGCTCACCGGGTGAAAAGAACGCCTTTATCTGGTAAGGAAAGGGTTGTTTTATTAAAGCGTTTTGGTTGGGGAATCTTTTTCATTGGTATTGCCTTCCTGCTTATTACCCTGCTAAGGAGTTTTAGGGCCGATTTTGCCCTGGAAATCTGGCAGGGATTAAATTATAAAGGTATTCCCTCCATTTTTATCTATTCAGAACTGTGGATAGCCTTAGGAATTATTTTATCTCATGCACTCATCGTGTTAATTAAAAGCAATAAAAAGGCTTTTTTCTTCAGCTTGATATTATGTAACCTAGGGTTTTTACTCATTTTACTTGCCTTGTTCGCACAATGGCGGGGGATGGACGGATTTTGGTTTATGGTGCTTTCAGGATTAGGGATTTATATACCTTATGTTACCATTCACACCACCGTTTTTGAACGCCTCATTGCCACTTTTAGGCAGGAGGGAAATATTGGATTTTTTATGTACATCGTTGATAGCATGGGCTATATAGGCTATGTATTTTTACTTTTCTCGAAAGAATTTATACCTAAAACATCGGTAATCATATATTTTAAATATTGTCTGATTCTATTTTCAATTATTGCTATTTTATTTTTGATAATGTCCATTATTTATTTCCGACGAAAATTAATAAATAGTTTACGTAAAGTTGTTGTTTAGTTAGTATTACCCATTCATATTTGCGTCGAAAATTGAGGAGTGTATCATTTAAAAATGAACACACTCCTCTCTTATTTACTTTAACTAAAAACAAATTTATGCGTTTTTTTACACAAAAGTTTAAAAAAAGCAAAGTATTGTCTGTATTTTTTATGTGCAGCTCTATGTTATTTGCTTTAAATGGTTTTTCTCAAAAGATGGTTCAGGGAATCGTTTACGAGCAAGGAACCGAATCTCCCATTATTGGCGCCAATGTATTGGTAAAGGGATCTTCTACAGGAACGGTAACCGATCTGGATGGAAAATTTTCAATTTCTTTGAGTAATGGAGAAAACGCCTTGATTATCTCTTATGTAGGCTTTGCTGAAAAAGAAATAATGGTGGATGGTCAAACAACTATTCTTGTGTATCTGGAAGAAGCCGCTTTAGGTCTTACAGAAGTTACCGTTACCGCTTTGGGTATCACAAAAGAGAAGAAGAGAATTACTACTGCTATTCAAAGTGTTGATGGTTCTCAATTGGTTAAGGCCAGAGAACCTAACAATATTAACGGATTAGTTGGTAAGGTGGCTGGTTTGACCATTGGTGCTTCGCCAGAGCTTTTACGTCGTCCTAATGTTTTATTAAGAGGTAGTTCTGATCTATTATACGTTGTAGATGGGGTACCTATTAATTCTGATACATGGAATATTAACTCTGACGATATTGAAACTTTTACCGTGCTAAAAGGTGCAACAGCCGCAGCACTTTACGGTTTCCGTGGGCGTAATGGTGCTATCATTATATCTACAAAGAGAGGAACAGGTAAAAAGAAAGGATTTACAGTAGAATTCAACTCTTCAACCATGATGGAAGATGGGTTCAACGCTATTCCTAAAGTTCAGGATTTATATGGCCCAGGTGATCATGGTATTTATGAATTCGTAGATGGTAAAGGTGGAGGAAAAAATGACGGTGATTATGATATTTGGGGACCACCATTAGATGGACGTTTGTTACCTCAATATGATAGCCCAATTGATCCATTAACTGGAAAAAGAATTCCTACTCCTTTTACTGCCAGAGGAACAGATAATCTAACTAGATTTTTACAACCAGGTGTTTTAACAAAAAATAGCTTTGCTGTAGCAAGTACCGGTGAACGTTATGATATGCGTTTTTCAATGGGTCATAACTATCAGCAAGGTATCGTACCTAACACTAATTTGAATATTTTAAATTTTAATGCAACGTTAGGTTTTGATTTTACTAAAAAACTTCGTTTTGAGTCTAATATAAACTATAACAGACAGTATTCTGACAATTTTCCAGACGCAAACTACGGTCCAAACTCTATTATTTATAACATCGTTACCTGGGCTGGTGCTGACTGGGACGTTGATGACATGAAGAACTACTGGCAGGAAGGTAAAGAAGGGGTTCAGCAGATTTATGCGGAATATCAGCGTTATAACAATCCTTGGTTCATGTCAAAGGAATGGTTACGTGGGCATTACAAAAATGATGTGTATGGTTACGGAAGTCTAACCTACTCATTTACTGACAAACTTAAATTGGTTGGTCGTACCTCGGTAACTTCTTACGATTTATTGAGGGACGAAAAATTCCCTTATTCAGCTGGTTCTTACGGACGTGACGAGCGTAAAGGTGATTATAGAGAGGATAGACGTTCATTATTTGAAAATAATACTGACGTACTTTTAACTTACAATGAGTCTTTTGGTAAAGTGGGAGTAAATCTGTTAGGTGGTGCAAACATTCGTTCATTTTCCTATAGAAGTAACTATGCATCAACCGATTATTTGATCACTCCAGGCGTTTATTCTTTCACCAATTCCTTGAATCCAGCCAGAGTATTCAGTTTTGAGTCTAAGATGGGCGTTGCCAGTGCGTATTATTCGGCTGATATCTCTCTTGGGAGTATTTTAAATTTAACACACACAGGTAGAGTAGATAAAATATCAACGTTACCCGTTGGTAATCAGACTTTTTACTATCCTTCTTTAGGTGCAAATAGTATTATTACAGAATTGGTTGATTTAGGACCTATTACGTTCTTAAAATTACGTGGTGCTTATGCCAATGTAAAAGATGGTCTTACCTCTTCTACTGTAGGTACTTCAGCAGCTCCATTTGGTGGTAATCCACTAGGTTATGGCGATACTTATTTCTCCTCTTATGACGGTCCAAACTATAGTAATTCAACGGTTTATAGTACTCAAACAGGTTATAATAATAATCCAGCAGCTTACTATTCAAATACTTTAGGTAATCCAAGTTTACAGAGAAATTCAAGATCTGAAATTGAAATGGGATTTGATTTGGGCCTGTTGAAAAATAAGTTGAATGTAGAATTTACTTATTTCAACATATTAGAAGGTCCCAGAACATTTGCCAGACCTATTTCTGAAGCTACGGGTTATACAGGACAGTTGGTAAATGGTATTTCTACGAGAAGAAAAGGATTGGAATTAGTATTCAAAGCTGACCCAAATAAAGGATCTTCCGGTAAGTTCCGTTGGAACCCAGAATTAAATATATCAACATTCAGAGAGAGATGGGCTTCATTTTACAAAGACGACAAAGGGGTTGAGTTAACAGAATTGTCTCCATTCCAACAGATAGGTGAAAGGGTAGATAAATTTTACACTTCAGGTTATTTATTTACACAAGATGGTCAGATTATAAATGACGGTGGCGGAAGACCTATCAGAGTTGCTTCTGTAAATGGTAATGCCCGTAAATTTCTTGGACATTTAGATCCAGATTTTGTTTGGGGTTTAATTAACCGTTTTTCTTACAAGAACTGGTCTGTTTCTTTCCAATTTGATGGAAGACAAGGTGGTGTTATTTCTAACTACATACAAAGACAAACTTTCAGAGGTGGTCGTCACATTGCCACAGTTCAGGGAGATATGGCCAATGCTCGTTTGGAGGACACCAAAGGAAATCGTACCTGGTTAGGTGAAGGTGTTCAGCTGGCAAATACGGCGTCTATCAAAACGGATATTTATGGAAATATCACTAATTATAGCGAGCTTCAATTCAAACCAAATGGTACTAAAACATTTTTACAAGACTGGATTAGCCGCTACTACCAAGATGACGAGAATAATTTAATGAGCCGTTCTTTTGCTAAATTAAGAGAGGTAGTTATAACCTATCAGGTGCCAATGAAACCTGGCAGTTTCTTCCAGGAAGTTACCTTGTCTTTTGTAGGTCGTAACTTACTTTATTTTGCTGAAAGCAAGGACGTAGATTTAGATCAATATACAGGTCGTCAAGGTTCATCCAGTTTTGAAACGCCTACTACTAAACGCTTTGGATTTAACCTAAACATTAAATTCTAAGACTGTATCATTCCAACTCTAAAATTTTTAAAATGAAAAAGTATATATTTATAACGTTGACTATTTGCATGTTTGCCTTTAATTCATGTGATTATGCTTCCCTGGATGTCGATCCAAACAGAGCCACATCAACGCCTCCTTCCCTCATAATGAATGGCGTACTTTTAAATATGCGTACAGGTGCATGGAACTCACCAATGCGTTGGAATCAATATTTTTGTATTAATTACAACTATTACGGTACTAATGAATACTGGTCAGGTTCTGCAGATTTAGACTATACCCGTCTAAAAAATGTACAGAAAATGGAAGAAGAGGCTATCAAAGCAGGTGCCTCTGCAGTTAATCCTTACGCCGCAGTAGGAAAGTTTTTACGTGCTTACCATTTTGTTAATATGACCCAAAAAGTGGGTGATTTACCTTTGTTAGAAAGCTTAAATGGATTGGAGAATACCGCGCCGAAATATGCAACGCAAAAGGAAATATACATACAAGTTCTCAAATGGTTGGAAGAGTCAAACAGCGATTTTGCTGCATTAATCCAAAAAGGTGGGCAGAAAGTAGATGGCGATTGGTTCTATGATGGTAATCTTGTGAAGTGGCAAAAATTGGTTAACTCATTCAAATTAAGAGTGTTAATCAGCTTGAGCAAAAAAGAAAACGATGCAGATTTGAAGATTAAGCAGTTATTTGCCGATGTGCTATCGAATCCTACAAAATATCCTGTTTTTACTTCCAATGCGGACAATTTACAGTTTATTTCAAAGGCGCCTCTGTATAAATATCCAAAAAATCCGGATAATTATGGTTTTGACGCTCTTCGCGAGAACACTTCAAAATTGTATATCGATCTGTTGAAAAAATATCAGGATCCAAGATTATTCGTAGTGGCGGAACCTACCGAGGCAGCTATAAAAGCAGGTAAATCTCCCTTAGATTTTGAATCATTTAATGGCGCAAGTTCTGGTGAAAGTCTGGATGATATGGCTTTTAACGCTCAAAAGGGTATTTACTCGTTGATTAACCGCAAGCGTTTTTATGCCACTTATGAGGGGGAACCTCTTGTTCAGGTTGGGTATGCTGAAATGTGTTTGAATATTGCGGAAGGTATAAACAGAGGTTGGGCTTCAGGTGATGCCGAGAGCTTTTATAAAAAAGGTGTTCTTGCTTCTATGGATTTTTACGGCATTAAAACAGGTAACCTTACCGTTTCTTTTGCTAAACCTAGTGCAGTTTTAGGCATTTTTGATAATTTCACTTTACCTGTAAACACAGATACTTATTTTGCTCTTCCTGTTGCGAAATATGCTGGAAATAGTCAGGCTGGTCTGACGCAAATATTGGAGCAAAAATATTTGGCTATGGCACAGGGAAATGATTTGGAGGCATATTACAATTTCAGAAGAACTAATATTCCAGCTTTTCTAAAAGGTGTGGGTACTGGAAATGGTGGCCAAATCCCATTGAGATTTAGATATCCTAATAACGAACTGACTACCAATGCGGTTAATTTAAATGAAGCATTGACAAGGCAGTTTGCTGGAAAAGATGATGTTTTTGGAAAAATGTGGATGATTCAGTAATCATATTTGACTAGTTAATTTTAAGTTTTGTGATTAATGTGTAGGTGGGTGTGCTCCCCATCTACACTTTTTTCTTTTCCTTTCTTTAAATATAATGCAGACCTATATTAAACCTTTTGCTTCTTTTGACATCAAATACAAAGAAATGTCGATAAACCCGCAAAATGAACCGATTACTAAGTCTTTTTTTTCTCTGTTACCTCTTAAACCTAAATGCCCAGTCTCAGCCTAATTTCATATTTATTTTGTCCGATGATCAAAGCTGGAATGGAACATCCGTGTTAATGGATCCAACACAACCTGATTCCCGAAGCGATTATTATCAAACACCTGTATTAGAGGCAATAGCAAAAAAGGGAATGATTTTTAGTCAGGGTTATGCATCTGCACCAAAATGCGCGCCAACCAGAATAAGTATCCTAACAGGAAAATCAACATCCAGACTGCATTTTACTTTTACCGACAACACCCAGGAAGCAGGTACCAGAGTGCTGGAGGCTAAAACGGAACTGGCTATTCCAGACTCGCTTACTACCATAGCAGAATGGCTTAAAAAACAAGGTCTCAACTATACCACCGCTCATTATGGTAAATGGCATATTCAGGGAAAAGGGCCTGCTTTTCATGGCTTTGACAGGGGAGATGGGGAAACGAGTAACGAAGACGGCAACCATGATGGCTTAGTTCAAGCTGATCCCAGGAATATTTATAGTATTACCGATTCTGCCTGTATATTTATGTCTGATGCCGTAAAACAGGGAAAACCATTTTATGTGCAGTTATCCCATCATGCCCCCCGCAGTCCAATTGAAGCTACCCAAAAATCGGTGGACGAATGGAAAGATGTTCAGAAGCATCCTCTGGGTAAAAGACACAAAGATCCTGAATATGGCGCTATGCTTCAGGATCTAGATGCCGGCCTAAATATTTTATTGAATAAAATAAAAGAATTAAACCTTTCGGAGAATACCTACATCATTTACCTCGGCGATAATGGTGCCGGTGGAAATAACAGTCCTTTGAAAGGTGGGAAATCTTCAACACAGGAAGGTGGAATCCGGGTTCCTTTTTTTATTTCCGGACCTGGTATTCCTGCAAATACTTATCAATCGCAACCAGTTATTGCTTATGACCTTTTTCCTACTATCGCGTCATTAGTCACCAACGGCAATGCTATTTTGCCTCCTTTATTGGATGGTACGAGTTTGGTTCCACTGCTTAAACCACAACTGAATATTCCTTTTAATCGAAATCAACAAGAATTGGTACTTCATTGTCCGCATTTTAATCCCAATACTTTTCCTCAATCTGCCTGGATTGATAAGGATTATAAATTACTGGTCGATTATGAGGCAGATAAAATTCAACTGTTCGATTTGAAGAAAGATATAAGCGAAACAACTGATGTATCGTCTTTAATTCCCACAAAGGCGAGAGAATTGACTATAAAGCTCAGAGATTATCTAAAAAAGGTAAATACCCGTATGCCTTCACTAAACAAGAGTTACAGTAAATTTACAGGAACTGCTGAGGACCTGGACAAGGATAGTCTGCCAGATATTTGGGAATTTAAAGAGCTGCTCACTACTGCATTTATTGGGGCAGATGACCCCGACAAAGATGGCATTTCTAACTGGAATGAGTGGAAAGCTCAAACAGATCCTTATATTTCAAATAGTACCACACCCAATAGGGAAATTCAACTTCCTGCCAATCTGTTCAGGGTATTGGAAAATCCTTTTCGGGAAGATATTTCACTGGAATTTTTAAACATTCCCAAGCATTCAAACGTTGAACTCTCATTATTTGATTTACAGGGAAAGCAATGGTTGCGGGAGTTATATTCCGGATATCAAACAGTTAGGCGCATTGCTTCTAAAAATTTAAGTGCTGGTACTTATTTACTGCGGGTCCAAATAATTGGTTCAAATGAATTTCAGTCACAGCTTATTCAAAAACAGTAAATATGTTAACTTTAGAAACCATTGTAAAAGTAGTCATCGCATTATCTATCCTATTTGTCTGGGTATTTAGATTTGATAATATTGTTAAGGAATTCAAACAATATGAATTAAGTGATTTGATGAGAACCATAGTGGGCACATCAAAGATCGTATTGGCTACTTTATTGGTAGTTAGCATCTGGCATGAAGAATACGTTGTTCTTTCAGCTGCAGCTATGGGTTTTCTAATGATTGTTGCCCAATATTTTCATTTTAAGGTCAAAAATCCGTGGCAAAAACATCTTCCCTCTTTATTTCTTTTGACCTTATGTATTTATCTTATTTACCAAAATGCTTAATCATTGAGTTTATATAACTTTTTGGTAGCACTTAGTGGTCTTTCTTTTCTTATCTACGGTATAACCTATTTCATGTCTAACAAAATGAAATTGGAGTTCAGCCGTTTTGGATTAGCAAAGTTCGGAACATTAGTAGCTACCCTCGAAATTTTAGGTGCGATAGGTTTATTTGTAGGCTACTTCGTAAAACCCATTTTTCTGTTATCTGCCGGTGGGCTTTCGCTCCTCATGTTGCTGGGAGTAATAACTCGGTTAAAAATCAGGGATGAGTTCAAATTAATCATCCCCGCGTTCTTTTTCATGTTGCTAAATGGGTATCTATTTTTTATAAATCTATAATCTTGTCTGCTTCCCTTATGCCACTTAGATAAGCGCCATGAACGGTTCCACGATAGTCACTGTCTGTGTGCTCACCTGCAAAAAATAATTTATTACTTACTTCATTTGAAAGCGTATCGAAATTGAGTGCCCCTGCTCCATTCGTTGCAAATGAATAAGAGCCAAAAGAGTTAATATTTGATCCCCATTTCGTTCTTAAAAATTGAATGGGATTGCTAATATTATTTCCATATATAGATTTTAAATGGCTCATTATTTCAGTGGTAATCTGAGCATCAGACATAGATTCTGTTTGGGTTGCGTATTTACCAAAGGCAAAAGTCATTAAAGCATTGGAGGAAGGCAAGAATTTATTCACATTCATGAAGTAGTTGAATTTACCTTTTGTCTCTGGCGTATAACCTATATATTGAGTGTTTGCATCCCAAAAGGCAGCTTTCCATACCAGAAGGAACTTATTCACATTACCCATTTGGGTGTTTTCAATAGCTTTAGTTTTTTCACTCGGTAATGCAGGAGAAAAAGCAATCGATTTATTTTTTAACACCCCTAAAGGAACGGTAACCAGTATATAATCTGCTTCAAAGGTAGTTCCATTGGCTTTAACGAAAGGTTTTGCCGCCCCATAATTGATTTCAGTAACGCGAGAATTTAATTTTATATCTAATCCCTTGCCTAAGAACTCTGCTACTTTGTCATAACCGTTGGTAATAATCACATCTGCACCTGAAAATTCTTCATCATCATAGAAATACTTGGACGATAAATTTGAAATATCTCCGCCTGTATCAAATTCCAGGTAAGCAGAAAGCATATATTTCCATAATCTTTCCTTTCCTTTTTCGGGATATAAGGAGTTGAAAATAGCTTCAAAGGACTGGTTTTCAGATCCTGCTTTTCTTACAGCTGTTAACGCAGCTTCAAATAAATCATATTCAGTGTCCAACAAATCAGTGTTATATTCTTTACCGCTTTGGTCATAAATTCTAAGACTTTCATCGTCCGTCAAATAGGTAGAAGCACCTGCTTGTGCGGCAAGAGCGGTAATTGGATTACCTCCTTTGGGGCCATGTATCCAGCTTGCACCTTCATCAAAAGCAATGCCAATAGATCGGTCAGTCCTTAATCGTCCGCCTATTTTCTCCTGTGACTCCAGCACTAAAACAGTAAAACCATTTTCTTTTAGTTTTTTCGCAGCAGCCAGACCAGCGATACCTGCACCAATGACAATTATTTTTTTATCGGTAAGTACCGGAGTTTCCGTTTCCAACAGGGAACAAGCACTTGTCAAAGAGGATTGGAATAAGAAAAAGGGACTTGCCTTGATGGCAGATAATACAAATTTGCGACGTAACATAGGTAATTATTTATTTAACGGGCTGAAATTAGCTATATTTATTCAACAAAATACTAATTATTACTAAACATGGATTTTAGAAACAAAATTGTTTGGATAACGGGCGCTTCCTCTGGATTGGGAGAAGCTATGGCAAAATTATTTAACGAACAAGGCGCCCAACTAATTTTGTCTTCCCGGAATGTTGCAGCCTTGGAAAGAGTACAACAATCTTTCGTAAATAAAGAAGCATCATCAGTTATCATCCCATTAGATTTACGCGAATATCATACCTTTGAAGGGCTTGCAAAGAAAGCAATAGATGCTTTTGGTAAAATCGATATTTTAATAAATAATGGGGGCATTAGTCAGCGAAGTTTTGCTGTAGATACCCCATTTTCAGAGGAATTGCGATTACTTGAGACCGATTTAATAGGTACCATTGCCCTTACGAAAGCTGCCTTACCCCAATTATTGCTCCAAAAGGGACAGATAGTAGTGATTAGTAGCGTTATGGGTAAAATAAATACTAAATACAGAACTTCGTATGCTGCGGCAAAACATGGCCTGGTGGGCTATTTTGAGTCTTTAAGACTGGAACTCGCCGATGAGGGTGTTAATGTTTGCAACATCATGCCAGGATTTATTGCGACAAATATCACAAAAAACTCATTGGGAACAACGCCGGAACTGGTAAAGACGAGTCAAAATAACAAAGGATTATCAGCGGAAAAATTTGCCGTAAAGGCACTTGACGCTATTTATCGCAGAAAAGGAAATGTGTATATTGGTGGTTTTAAAGAAGGGGCGGCTATGATTATTAAACGAATTTCTCCGGCTATTTTCGACTATTTCATTAAAAATCAAAAAGTTACTTAAGGGGACAACTTTATCTGAAGATAAGGAATTATTTTTCCAAAAGGGATTGAACTTCCTCTAATTCCCCTTTAAAAAATTGGGTAGGAATAATTAATGGACTTGTAACATTTCCAAGATTCGTAGTTAGTGTTGTGATAAAAGCCCTAACGTAAGGAAACATAATAGCAGGCGCATTGATATTGACAAATACTTTCTTTAAGGTCTTATCTACATTAGCTTTTAATTCAAAAGTGCCAACGGAAATAATGAATAATTCAAAAAAATTCGAGGAACTTAATGTAACTTCTTGAATAATTTTAAAATAATCTGGCTGTTCTGTGGGGTAAAAAACCTTAGGTTTAATATCAATGTTTATAATGTTCCCGGGACTTTGGATGAAAGGATTTTCTGACTTTAGATTAATTACAGGGAAATCAACGCCATGAAATTTTAATTGTATTTGGTCAGCAACTTCCACTATGATGCTAATTGATAATGTTGAGAACAAGGAACTTCATTAAATTTTGTCTCAAAAACAACATTCCGATAAGATAGTACGCTTTCTATGTATAGGTCTGGTATTGGCGTAAATATACCTTCGCCTAAAGATTGGAAAAAAGCATTCAACCTTTTCTCATGAAGCCATGCAGTCAGACTTTCACTTGTCTCATTAGCTAATGCCAAATCAAGTTTAATTTCCAGATTTACTAAATCCAACATAAAAAGGGGATTTTCTTAGATACACTTTTTTCTTTTTAGAAGTTTAAAGGTAAGAATAATTTCCGCATTATAAACGGCTAATTGTATTCTCTTACGGTATTGAAAATATCTTATCTTACCTGCCTTGTATTCAATAGGTCTTATTAAAAGTCTTTCTGAATTGGCAGGTAAATCCTGAAATTTAATTCCATGTATCTCATTCCAAAGTCCTCGCTCCTTCAGATAGTCATTTAATTCCTTTAAACTGGGTTTCATTTTAGTTTTAGACATAATAGCTCTGGCTACTTTTTCTATTTGTTTGAACCAAAAAAAATAGTGTTCCTCATTAAATACAGTATCCAGAATATTTTCTATTTTAATTTCACTTTGATATACCTCATAGTAGTTGCTGCCTCGTTTAGATTTTATGCCCCAATCATCGGCATCTTCTAAATCTAGCCAGAAATAAAATGCTTCTCCAAGCCATGCGTCATCTCTAACGCATTTAATTGGATTATTCAAGATGCTTTTTCTTGATTCTTGTGTATGGTAGTAAATAATTTTTCTCACCTGAATTTATTAAATACTTGATAATTAAAAAAAATATCAATATAGCGGATAAGACTTTGAGGTGAATATACTTTTTAGAGACAAAATACATTTTTAATTAACTTTGTTACATTAAAATAAAAACAATGAAATATAATTTATATCAGATTGATGCATTTACGGATACCATATTTGGGGGTAATCCCGCTTGCGTTGTTCCCCTTGACCATTGGTTGCCAGATGATGTCCTTTTGAAAATAGCGAAGGAGAATGCCGTTGCCGAAACGGCTTTTTTTGTAGATAAAGGCGATACATTTCACTTGAGATGGTTCACTCCAGAAATTGAAATGGATCTGTGCGGACACGCTACGCTGGCCTCTGCACATTGCCTGGCAACAATTCTCAACTACCCCAAACAAGAAATTGTCTTTGAATCCCTGAGCGGCAATCTGATAGTTAACGTTGAGGATGGCTTATATAAGTTGAACTTTCCATCAAGAATGCCTGTAGAAGCCGATTTACCTCTCATCATTTCAAAGTCCTTAAATATTCAACCTAAAGAAATTCTGAAATCAAGAGACTATGTCCTGGTTTACGATAACGAAACGGACATCAGAAATATAAAAATAGACCGTCAGTCATTTGACCAGATAAATCTTGCTCCCGGAGGAATGATTGTAACAGCAAAAGGGGATAACTGCGATTTCGTGTCAAGATTTTTCACGCCTCAAACCTCTATTCTGGAAGATCCTGTAACGGGTTCTGCGCACTGTTCCCTCATCCCATTTTGGGCAAAAAGACTCGACAAAAAGGTGCTTTATGCTCAACAAGTGTCAGAAAGGATGGGCAAATTGTATTGTGAAGACCTGGGGGAACGGGTCATAATTAGTGGTCAGGCAAAAACGTATTCCATTGGACATTTTTGGATAAATTAATCACCTGCCTTGCTCAACATTAATAGTCAAAACCTTTTAGATATGAAACATATATTGTTATTGTTAATGTGTTTGTTGTTTATTTCCAATGTATTCGCTCAGAATCAAAGGGATACCACTTATACAGATCAACGTCAGGGTTTTGAAAGGGAACATTTTGTTTTTCAGGGAAGAAAAGCATGGTTGATAAAACCTGCCAAAGGATTGGAGGGGAAACCCTGGGTTTGGCGTGCCCATTTTCCTGAATGGCATACGGAAGTGGATTCCATACTGCTTTCAGAGGGCTTTCACATTGTTTATCTGAACACCAATGACATGTTTGGTTCCAATGCTGCTATGCAAATATGGGATGCTTTTTATGAATATTTGGTTCGACAACGAGGATTTTCTCCTATCGTTGCGCTGGAAGGGGTTAGCAGAGGTGGCCTTTATATCTATCAATGGGCAAAACGAAATCCTTTAAAAGTATCCTGTATTTATGCGGAAGCTCCCGTTTGCGATATAAAAAGCTGGCCCGGTGGAAAGGGAAAAGGGAAGGGTTCTCCTCAGGACTGGCATAAATTATTGACAGCATACCAAATTTCCGAAGCAGATGCCTTAGACTTTTCAGATAATCCAATGGACCATTTACAGGGATTAGCTGCCTGTAAAATACCAATTTTGCATAGTGTCAGTTTAAAGGATAGCATAGTTCCTTATCTTGAAAATACCTTTCCATTGGTTCAGCGATATATACATCTGGGTGGACCTGCAACCATTATACCTATGACGAAGGGCAAACAGACCCTGGAAGGACATCATTTCCCTATTGAAAATCCGGAAAGAATAGCCCAGTTTATTAAGTTTCACACGTTGCAAAAAGGATTTCCCTTACCTGCCTCTGATTTTCATGTCTTACGATCAGATTTTCAGCATAGCTTTTTAAAATTTAAAAATGAAAAAAAAGGTGTCGTTGCTTTTATGGGTGGATCAATTACAGAAAGTGACGGTTGGCGAAATAAAGTCTGCCAGTATTTAAAAGAAAAATTCCCGGAAACCAATTTTGAATTTATTAATGCGGGTATTGCTTCAACAGGTTCAACACCAGGTGCTTTCCGACTCTCATCGGAGGTTCTGTCAAAGGGTAAAATTGATTTGTTATTTGAAGAAGCAGCGGTAAATGACAGGACAAACGGGTTTGATAGCCTGGCACAAATCCGGGGAATGGAAGGTATTGTCAGACATGCAAAACGATCTAATCCTCAAATGGATATTGTGCTCATGCATTTTGTGGATCCTGATAAATTAACGGACTATAAGAATGGGGTGATTCCCTCTGAAATACAAAATCATGAGCGTGTTGCTGAACATTATCAGGTAAATAGTATTCATCTGGCGAAAGAGGTATATGAACGGATTAAAAATAAGGAGTTTACCTGGGCAGATGATTTTAAAGATTTACATCCTTCTCCATTCGGACAGGAAGTCTATTTCCAATCGATTAAGACTTTTTTGAACAATGCATTCAATGGAATTTCAAGTAGTGCCCGATATTCAGTAAATCCTTTACCTACATTATTAAATGATGGAAGTTATGATAAGGGAAGGTATCTTTCAATTAAAAAAGCTGAAATAAAAAGTGATTTTATGTCTGTTGATTCCTGGAAACCACAGGAAGGTGCAGGTACCCGAAAACAATATGTAAATATTCCAGCGTTGATTGGAGAGAAACCCGATGCAGCTTTCCAATTAGAATTTACGGGAAATACGATAGGAATTTGTGTGGCCTCCGGCCCTGATGCAGGTATCATTTCTTATAGTATCGATGGTAAACCATTTAAGAATTTAGATTTATTCACAAGATGGAGTGAAAATCTTCATCTGCCCTGGTATTTGATGTTAGGTCAATCATTAAATGAAAAAAAACATACTCTCAGAGTACGTATTTTGTCTGAAAAAAATCATAAGAGCAAGGGAAATGCCTGTCGGATCCTGCACTTTTTAGTGAATGACGGTGGATAGAAATTAGTTTAAACACGAAAACAGCATCATTAGTCTTAATCAGGTAAACCCTACGCGCATAAACTGCATCTGCGGTTTACTACCATATTTATTCGTACCTTCCCTGAAATAACTAAACAATGATTATTGCAAATCCTGTTTATGATGCAGTGTTTAAAAGGTTGATGGAGAATGATAAATTAATTGAGGAACTAAAAAATAAATTAATAAATCGTATTAAAATATGATCGTTTTTATTCAACAACTGAAAGACCGGAATGAAACCCTATTCTATTATGGTTTACTATGCCTTGTGCTATCCGTTATTTTTATGATTCTTACAAAAGTTACAAACACACAAGTTTATAATGTAAATGCATGGTATAAACCAGTCAAATTTGCGTTTTCAACCTTTTTATTTGCCTGGGCTATGGCTTGGTATTGCCATTATTTGCCAAATTTCAATATTAAGTTATTCAACTGGGCCGTTATCATTTTATTGGGTTTTGAAATATTCTATATTGCATTTCAAGCAAGTAAAGGAGAACTTTCCCACTACAATGTAAGCTCGCCAGTTTATGCATTTTTGTATTCAATGATGGCATTGGCAGCATCGTTAGTTACACTTTATACCGCTTATGTTGGACTATTATTTTTCATAAACTCCTTTCCAGACCTACCAGATAACTATGTTTGGGCGATACGTTTGGGAATAATTATTTTCGTTATATTTTCATTCGAGGGTTTTGCCATGGGTTCAAGATTAAACCATAGTGTAGGTGCATTAAACGACAACTCAAATTTGTTCCTTATTGGTTGGAGCAAAACCGTTGGCGATTTAAGGGTTTCACATTTTATTGGAATGCATGCCTTACAAATATTGCCAATAGTTTCATATTACGGTTTAAAAAGCACAAAATTGACCATTGGACTGTCCGTTATTTATGGGTTATTGGCTTTGCTGACACTCATTCAAGCGCTACAAGGAAGACCGTTTATCAAGACAAATAATGCGCAAATCGAAAGGATGAATAATGGGTAATGAGAAT
>Ga0255182_1000381_pt1 | contig 31551 bp, 31 predicted proteins | sample Atl_UVDOM_RepA_8_FD_188420 | JGI IMG/M metagenome (GOLD analysis project Ga0255182, IMG submission 188420) | Freshwater microbial communities from Altamaha River, Georgia, United States - Atl_UVDOM_RepA_8d | ecosystem: Environmental > Aquatic > Freshwater > River | place: USA: Georgia...
CGACGTCCGTTGCAACAGCAACGTCTCACTATCATGGTTCACATGCAGGATATTGGCACCGCTGACCGATGTATCTTCCCATGCCAGTGGGATCAGCTTTTTCGATTCCAGATCATATGCCACCAAACGCGTCAGGTCAGCGCGGGTGCCGTAAATGTTTTCGCGTGATGCATAGGTCATCACGACCGTACGATCACCTACCCAACGCCATTGGGCCAAGGTGCGATCTCCGACGTCCTTGAATTCTTCAACGCGGGCAAAAAATTCCGGCTTTGAACCGGGCTTGGTCAAATCGATGATACCGAGATAATCGATCCCTTTGTTACCCATTCGGACCGCGATCTTGGTGCCGTCTGGTGACAAGCGAGGTTGCTGCATGAAAGGACGGCGGCCAAACTTTTCCGTTGCAATCCGGCCAGACTTCTCCCCGGTCGCGACCGCTTTATCCGATTGGGATGACGCTGCAGTCGCAGGCAAAGCTGTTCCCAAGAGCAATGCTGCACCAATCAAAAACGAAGTCCCAGAATTCATCGAAAGCAAGCTCCCCCGTGTTTTTGCAAGAGGCCGCTAGGAATATCAGCGAAAGCCCAAGCTGCAAGTAGCCTTTGAAATGCATCGCAGTTTTTCGCTGCTCCGGGTTTCGCCCAAAAGAAAACCCCGCCGGATCGCTCCGACGGGGTCTTTCTTTTTCAGTTGGATGTCAGATCAGACAGTGCCGTGCGCAAGGGCTGCGAGCAGCAGCAGTGCAACGATGTTGGTAATCTTGATCATCGGGTTCACGGCGGGGCCGGCGGTGTCCTTGTAAGGATCGCCAACAGTGTCGCCGGTCACGGCAGCCTTGTGGGCTTCGCTGCCCTTGCCGCCATGATTGCCGTCTTCGATATACTTCTTGGCATTGTCCCAAGCGCCGCCGCCCGAGGTCATCGAGAGAGCGACGAAGAGACCGCCGACGATCACACCAAGCAGCAGAGCGCCAAGCGCGGCAAAGCCGTTGGCCTGGCCGGCAACGGCAGTGATCACAAAGTACACCGCGATCGGCGCAAGCACCGGCAGCAGCGACGGAATGATCATTTCCTTGATTGCCGCCTTGGTGACGAGGTCGACCGTGCGGGCATAGTTCGGGCGACTGGTGCCGGCCATAATGCCCTTGTCGTTCGCAAACTGGTCACGCACGTCCTTGACGACGTCGCCAGCCGCACGGCCCACCGCGGTCATGCCCATCGCACCGAAAAGGTACGGGAGGAGCGCGCCGAGCAGCAGACCAACGATGACATAGGGGTTTTCAAGGCCGAAATCGACTTCGAGGTTCGGGAAGAACTCACGAAGGTCGGTGGTGTAAGCTGCGAACAGCACGAGCGCAGCAAGACCAGCCGAACCGATGGCATAACCCTTGGTAACAGCCTTGGTGGTGTTGCCAACAGCGTCCAGCAGGTCGGTCTTTTCACGAACCGAGTCATCAAGACCAGCCATTTCGGCAATACCGCCAGCATTGTCGGTCACCGGACCATAAGCGTCGAGCGCAACCACCATGCCAGCAAGTGCGAGCATTGCGGTAGCGGCGAACGCGATACCGATCAGGCCAGCGAGCTGGAATGCGATGATGATGCCAGCGCAGATGACCAGCGTCGGCAGTGCGGTTGCTTCAAGGCTGATAGCCAGGCCCTGGATCACGTTGGTGCCATGGCCGGTTTCCGAGGCCTTGGCGATCGAACGTACCGGGCGATAGTTGGTGCCCGTGTAATATTCGGTGATCCAGATGATGATGCCGGTGATGGCAAGGCCAAGCAGCGAGCAATAGAACAGCATGCGACCGGTGAAGCCGCCCGTGCCGTCTTCGGCAGCGCCGATAACCGCGTTCATGTCACCCAATGCATAGCTGGTTGCGAACCAGATCAGCGGGATCGAGGCTACCGCAGTGACGATGAAGCCCTTGTACATCGCGCCCATGACATTGTTCGAACCGCCAAGACGGACGAAATAGGTGCCAAGGATCGAGGTCAGGATGCACGCACCGCCGATCAACAGCGGCAGGCTCATCAACGGCATCAGCAGGTCGCCAGCGCCCTTCACGAGGAGCGCGATGAGGACCATGGTGGCACCAACGGTGACGACATAGGTTTCGAAAAGGTCGGCAGCCATGCCAGCGCAGTCGCCGACATTGTCACCAACGTTATCCGCGATAACCGCCGGGTTGCGTGGATCGTCTTCAGGGATGCCCGCTTCGACCTTGCCGACAAGGTCGGCACCGACGTCTGCAGCCTTGGTGAAGATGCCACCGCCGAGACGCGCGAAGATCGAAATCAGCGACGCACCAAATGCCAGCGCAACCAACGCATCGACCACAAGGCGATCATTGGGCGCTTGGCCCTGCACTTCGGTCAACACATAGAAGAACACAGCGATTGCGAGCAGCGCGAGACCAGCGACCAGAAGGCCGGTGATCGCACCCGCGCGGAACGCCATGGTGAGGCCAGCCTGCAAGCCGGTTTGTGCCGCTGCCGCAGTGCGAACGTTGGCGCGAACCGAGATGTTCATCCCGATATAACCCGCAACGCCCGACAGCACGGCGCCGATTACGAAGCCGACGGCCGATGTGACGTTGAGAAACAGCGCAACCAGCACCGCAACGACAACGCCAACCATGGCGATGGTGCGATACTGACGGCCCAGATAGGCCTGCGCGCCTTCCTGGATTGCGCCAGCGATTTCCTGCATTTTCTCATTGCCGGCCGAGGCGCCGAGCACCTGGCGGCTGGTGACGAAGCCGTAAACTACAGCCAAGGCACCGCAAATAATTGCGATTAATGTCAAAGACATGGAGATTCCTTCCCCCTTTATCCCACTTTGTTTTTTGCAAACGCGCCATAGAATGAGGCGCAAGCCGCGTTGCTATGCTGTGCTTTGGGGCCTTAGGCAACCCTTAAAAGCCGCAGGATTCGGCCAATTGATTCAATGATGTTGATAACCGAGCGATGCGGGAAGCGGCAGGCGTTCGCCCTTGTGCGACAGCACAAGCCCCGAACCTTCGCTGACAACGCCAACACATGTTGCCGTTACGGAAGGAAGGACGTCTTCCGGCAAAGTGAAGAGCAGCTGGTAATCATCACCCCAAGAGGCGGCTTGCAACCGACTGTCAATGCCATCCCCCCGCATCCTGCGATAGGCCATGCTCAGCGGGATGGTGTCGATATCGATGCGGATTTCGACCTTGCTGGCTAGCGCCATTCGCTCTGCATCGAGCAACAGCCCGTCCGACACATCCATCATCGCGGTGACGATCGGGGCGAGCTCCTGCCCCTCACTCAACCTCGCCTCTGGGCGGTTGTAGGCTGCGGCCAATTCATCCGGAGCCTCGAGCCCAGCCTCGATCAGTTCAAATCCTGCAAGGGCGTCACCCAAATGGCCTGTGACATAAAGCAAATCGCCGGCTCGTGCGCCGCTGCGGGCGGGAACAGGGCGGTGCGTCGCGGCGCCGATCGCTGTCAGCCCCACCGATCGTTTGTCACCCTTGTTCGAAACCGTATCTCCACCAAGCAGCGTGACACCATAATGCGCAAGCGCCTGGCCGAGCCCGTGTGCAAAACGCCGGTCCCAATCGCCATCGCCCAGCATGAAGCCCAAAAGCACGCCCAAAGGCCGAGCACCCTTTGCAGCAAGGTCAGACAGGTTCACCGACACCAGTTTCCAGGCAACATCAGCCGGGTCTGCCTTGGGCAACCAATGTACATCTTCGGCCATCATGTCGTGGGTAAGGATGAGCGTTTCCTGCCCCAGTTCGATCACGGCCGTATCGTCGAGCAATCCCCGCGCCGCCGGATCGCGCGCCAGCGCGCGCATCATCTCAATGAAAGTGGATTCAGCGGTCAGCCCCGCTTCTCCTTCGCCACGGCATCGAGCAGGCCGTTGACGAACTTGGCATCCTTCTTGTCAAAAAAGGCGTGCGCGACATCGACATATTCGTCGATCACTGCGGCTGTTGGGACATCGGCACGCGCGAGAAGCTCATAAGTTCCGGCCCGCAAAAGCTGCAGCATCGTCTTGTCGAGCCGGCCAATTTTCCACTGGTCACCAAGTTTGGCCTCGATCAGTTCGTCAATTTCGGTCCGGCGCGCATCTACGCCTGCGACGACGTCATCAAAAAAATCTATGTCTGCATCGGCATATTGCGCATCTTCAATCTCGGCGCCCAGGCGATGGGCGTGGAATTCAGACAGCAAGCGCGCCAGCCCGATCGATTCCATATCCATCTGGTAGAGAGCCTGCACGGCGGCGAGGCGGGCGGCGGAACGGGCTTTGTTCATAGTCTCTTTCTCACGCTTTCTGCGTGTGCGGGCAAGCCTTCGGCTTCGGCGAGCGCCAAAGCGGCCGGGCCGATTGCCTTCAATGCCTTTTTATCGAGCGCGATGAAGCTGGTGCGCTTCATGAAATCGAGCACCGACAAGCCTGAGGAAAAGCGCGCGCGGCGGCCGGTGGGCAGCACATGGTTGGGTCCAGCGACATAATCGCCAATCGCTTCGGGCGTCATCCGCCCCAGGAAGACCGAGCCGGCATGGCGGACCAGTTCAAACAAACGTTCGGCACGCTTGTCATCCACCGCAAGCTCGAGATGCTCTGCAGCCAGCCGGTTGACGAGCGGCATCGCAGTTTCAAGTTTGTCGACGACGACAATCGCACCATTGGACCGCCAACTTTCGGTCGCCACCTTGGTCGTTGCCAAAATCGCGAGTTGCTTGTCCACTTCTGCTGAAACCTTGTCGGCAAATTCGGCATCGTCGGTGAACAGGATCGACTGGCTGGTCGGATCATGCTCGGCTTGGCTCAGCAAATCTGCGGCGATCCATTCGGGTTTGTTCTTGCCATCGGCGACGACGACAATTTCCGACGGCCCAGCGACCATGTCGATGCCAACCACACCATAGAGCTGGCGCTTGGCTTCTGCCACCCATGCGTTTCCGGGGCCGGTTATGACATCGACGGGCGCAATCCTGTCAGTTCCATAAGCCAAGGCAGCAATTGCCTGCGCGCCGCCAAGGCGCCAGATTTCGTCAACACCGGCCAGATAGGCTGCTGCCATCACGGTGGGGTTCACCTCGCCCTGCGGCGTGGGCGTAACCATCACCAGACGACCCACCCCGGCGACCTTGGCCGGGATGGCGTTCATCAACACCGACGAGGGATAGGCCGCACGACCTCCGGGCACGTAGACGCCGGCTGCATCGACCGCACCCCAGCGCGCACCGAGGCGAACACCTTGCTTATCCTGATAGTCGCGATCCTTCGGCAATTGCGCCTTGTGATAGGCCTTGATCCGCTGCGCCGCGAGCTTGAGCGCGTCTTGCAATTCGGGCGCCAGCGACTTGTAGGCCGCCTTGCATTCATCGGCACTGATCTGCCAGCCCTGTTCGCTCAGGCTGAAACCGTCAAAACGCTCGGTCAGTTCGAGCAGGGCAACATCGCCACGCGCACGCACATCGCGTATGGTCTGCTCGACAATCGCCGATACATCGGCTTCGGCTTCACGCCGCCCGTTTACCAGCTTGTCAAACTGCCGGTCGAAATCGGGTTGGTTGATCGAAAGTCTAAGCACTGACGGCCCCACGGAATTTCTCGACAAGTTCGGAAACACGGGCATCGGTCTTGAAAGCCGCCCGGTTGGCAACAAGCCGCGCCGAGACTTCTGCGATCTTTTCGACCTCTACCAGTCCATTTTCCTTGAGCGTCTTACCCGACGAGACGAGATCGACAATACGGCTGGATAACCCAAGCAGAGGCGCGATTTCCATCGCACCGTTGAGCTTCACGCACTCGGCTTGCACCCCGCGTGCTGCGAAATGCTTGCGGGTCAGGTTCGGATATTTGGTCGCGACGCGGACATGGCTCCAGCTGCGTGGATCGTCGGTCGCTGCAAGTTCGGCAGGCTCAGCAACTGAGATACGGCAATGGCCGATATCAAGGTCCACAGGGGCGTAGAGTTCCGAATAATCAAACTCGTCAATCACGTCTGAACCGACGATACCGACCTGCGCTGCGCCATGGGCGACAAAGGTTGCCACGTCGAATGCGCGCACACGGATTATCTGCACACCGGGATCGTTGGTGGCAAACATCAGCGCGCGGCTTTCTTTGTCGAAAAAGGCAGCTTCGGGCTCGATTCCGGCAGCCTGCATCAGCGGCAGGGCTTCGTCGAGAATCCGTCCCTTCGGGATGGCAAAGATGATTGGCGCAGTCATTGTGGGCGCGCTTTACTTGTGCGATGCAGCAAGGGCAAGGAGTTGTGCATGTCCGAAGCCATCCGAAATGCCTTTCGCCAGCAAGCATCCAATTGCCGCGCGATGCATTCGCCGCTGACGGCCGAGATACTCGAAACATTGGCTGAGATGCTCGACCACAACAGCCGCATTGGTGCTCGCATCCTCGATTGGCCGGGCGATCCGATGGCGGACGCCCTGAAACTGCGCATCGCTGGCGGTTTGCACGCTTTGGCGCGTTCTGGACAGGATGGGGAATTATCCGAGCTGTACCATGCTGGCACTGGCAATTTTGCGGCGACCCTGGGTCGTGTTCTGATCGAATGGGATGATTGGCTTTACCCTTGGCTCGACAACCCACCCCAGACCAACGAAGTAGGGCGCAGCGCCGCCTTGATGGCCGGATTGATGGTCGCCGCAAAGCGACTCGCCATGCCGATTGAACTGATCGAACTCGGCTCCAGCGCGGGCCTTAATCTCAACCTTGATCGGTTCCACTACGTTCTTGGCAACTATTACGGCGGGCCAGCCGATGGTCTCGTCCACCTCAAGCCGGATTGGCACGGTGCTGCACCCGATGGCATCTGGCCGCAAATTATCTCCCGAAGAGGTGTCGATCAAAACCCTCTTGATGTGGGAAAGGTTGACATCGCCGCGCGCCTGCTCGCTTATTGCTGGCCAGATCAACAAGACCGGCTTTCCCGCCTCGAAGCGGCTATTACAATCGCCCGCCAATATCCGCCAGTTGTCGATGCAGGCGATGCTGCCGAATGGATCGAATCCAGGCTGCGGGAACATCAGGATGAAGGCATAGCCCGCGTCGTGATGCACAGCGTGTTCTGGCAATATCCCCCTCGCGAAGTGCAGCAGAGGATGGAAAAGGCCATCAACCAGGCCGCGGCAACGGCATCCTCGGAACGACCACTGGCCTGGCTCAGATTTGAGCCAGACCCGCCGGCCGTCTCGCCAATGCAGCTACGGCTCGACCTTTGGCCAACAGGCGAAAAACTGCACCTTGCAACCTGTCATCCGCATGGCAGCACAATCAATTGGTTCGGCGCAGAAAACCCTGCATAGCCGCGATCACCGGCTCTGGCTTTTCCCAAGTCACGAAATGGCCGCAATCTTCCAGCTTCACCAGTTCGAGATCTGGCACCAAATCCTGTATTCCCTCAATATTCGATGGCGGCAGCGCACGGTCCTCCATCGCCCAAACCAGCAAGGTCGGAATGCTGAGCTTCGGAAACGCACCGGCCGCCCAATCGGGCGGCTGCGCAGCTTCACCCACCGCGGGCACCAGCATTTCGGATGCCCGATACCAATTAATCATCGCGCGCGCAGCTTTGCGATCCTGCCATCCCACTAACAGGTCATCGGCTTCTACCTGCTCCAGCGCAGCGGGCTTTTGCCACCCCCATGCCTTTTGCAGCAGCGCGAGCAGCCCACCTTCGTCGATCAGTGCATCGCTCGCCGGGTCTCGGAATAGCCGGACATATTGTGCGGCGGCACGTTGGGCGGGATCGTTCACCAGCGCGCGCTGGTAGAGACAAGGATGCGGCGCATTGGCCAACATCGCCCGCTGCACTCGCCCTGCAAAATTGGGACGAAGTCCGTCGGGTTGGCCATTCAGCGCGACACTCCAGGCCACCGCACCACCCCAATCATGTCCGGCAATGGTGAAATGCTCGATCCCGAATGCATCGGCGAGAGCGAAAATATCGGCGGTCAATTTGTCGATCGTGTATTCGCCAACATCTACCGGTTTCGAAGAGCCACGATAACCGCGTTGATCGGGAGCGATGCAATAATATTCGTCAGACAAGGCAAGCAATTGATGCCGCCAAGTGCGATGCGATTCAGGAAAACCGTGCAGGAAAATGATGGGTGGATTGGATGGATCACCCATAACACATGCATCAAGCTCTACCCCTGTCGAAAGTAATACACGTTTTAGAGTAGTATCGAGCACAATCTTCCCCACAACTTCGTTTCGAGAAGTGTTACTAGCAGGGAATTTCGGAATATTATTGTATATTTCAATAAACTCAGCTGCGCGTCAGTGGAATTTCTGGAATTGGTATCGATTCTTTATCATCCCCCGGCACAATCGGGAAACGGCCGGCGCGCCAATCATCCTTGGCCTGGTTGATCCGATCACGCGAAGAACTGACGAAATTCCACCAGACGTGGCGCGGGGTCTTAAACGCCTCACCACCCAACAACATTACGCGTGCATCGGTTGACGCTCGCAATGTCATTGGTACGCCGGGCTGCAAGATATAGAGGCTGTGGGTTTCGAGAGCCTGCCCGTCGAGGCTCGCACTTCCCATTGCAACCAAAATCCCGCGCTCGTCAGCCTGAGCGTCAATCAACAGAGATGCGCCGGCATTCATGGCTATATCGGCATAAATCGTTTCGGCATGCTGTGTTGTCGGCGCGGTGACACCCCACAGGCTGCCCATGATCACGCGTGCCACCACGCCATCGCCGTCAATTTGCGGTAATTGGTCTGCAGCGACATGTTCAAAGGCGGGATCGATTTCCTCCTTGCCATCGGGAAGCGCGAGCCAGGTCTGCATACCGCTGATCGGTGAACCGGATAAACGTTCTGCGGCGGGTGTCCGTTCGGAATGAACAATGCCCTTGCCCGCTGTCATCAGGTTCAACGCGCCCGGCCTGATTGTTGCATAGGTGCCAAGGCTGTCGCGATGGTCGATGGCTCCTTCAAAAAGGTAAGTGACCGTTGCCAGATTGATATGCGGATGCGGGCGGACATCCATACCCTGCCCCACATCAAAGTGCGCCGGACCAAACTGGTCGACAAAGATGAAGGGCCCCACCATGATTCGTGCCATGCTAGGCAAGGTGCGGCGCACTTCGAACATACCCAAATCATGCGACGTCGGCGTAACTACCAGCATGTCATTCTCCTGGAGCACGGGCCTTTATCGCCAGTGCGTGCACACGTTCCCCCGGCAGGTCTCCAAGCGCCTTGTTCACCATCCGCTGGCGCATCACGCGGTTCACCCCGGCGAATTTAGCACTTTCGATTTCGACCGTAAAATGGCTCTCGCCCGAACCATCATCGCCCGAATGCCCCCGATGCTTTGCGCTGTCGTTGATGACGGCAAGATGTGTAGGAGAGAAGGCGGCAGTCAGCAGCGCTTCCATTTCTGCTTGGATGGGGCCTTTTGTCATGGCTTACCTCTTCCCATATCGCGCCTCTTTGTCCAAGGGGAAAGCATGTCCGCTCCGCGCAATCCAGACAGATTCCATGGCCGCATGCGCGGGTCGCAAAGGGTATGCCAGCATCCGCGATGCCAGCATCCCGGCGAATTCCGTGCGCCCAATCCCTATGGGCGACCACCGGGGCCCAATGGACCTGGCGACTATCTTTATTTCTGCCTCGATCATGTCCGCGAATTCAATGCCGGTTATGATTGGTTTGCAGGCATGAGCGCCGAAGAAATTTCTAAGGCACAAAGCCCACTGAATGTGTGGCCGAGCGAGACCCGCGCCTTTCGTGCCAATGGGGGTGCCGATTCGCCGCCACGCTGGGCCGACTTCAACGACCCGCTGGAGGCTATCTCGGCACGCTTCAAAGGACGCATGGAAGAGATGAAACCGGCAATGACGCCGGGTGGCAAGATCCTGTCGAGCGAAGACCGGTCCGCGCTGAAGACGCTAGGGCTTGGCCATGATGCGGACCGCAAGGCAGTGCGCAGCGCCTATTCGCAACTGGTACGCAAATATCATCCCGACCGGAATGGTGGCGATCGAAGCCACGAAAAGGCGTTGCAAGACGTGATTGCCGCTTATACGCAGCTCAAAACTGCATATTCGTAAGATCAAGGCCAATGACCGATATACCGAACATCCAGCCCGACAGCCGGGCCACCACCATCCTTGAAGCGCCGGACATCAAAGTGAATGTCCGCGAGATGTTCGGCATCGATGTCGACATGGAATGCCCCGCATTCAGCGAGGCCGATGAACGCGTGCCCGATCTTGATCCGGCCTATGTTTTCGATCCCGATACCACGCTCGCGATCCTGGCTGGCTTTGCCTATAACCGCCGCGTGATGGTGCAGGGCTATCACGGCACCGGCAAGTCGACCCATATCGAACAGGTGGCCGCGCGCCTCAAATGGCCGTGCATCCGTATCAACCTTGACGCGCATATCAGCCGTATCGACCTGATAGGTCGCGACGCGATCGTATTGCGCGACGGGGTGCAGGTAACCGAATTCCGCGAAGGCCTGCTGCCTTGGGCGCTGCAGACCCCGACGGCTTTGGTGTTTGACGAATATGATGCCGGTCGCCCCGACGTGATGTTCGTGATCCAGCGCGTGCTCGAAACCGAGGGCAAGCTGACACTGCTTGACCAGAACCGCGTGATCCGCCCCAATCCCTGGTTCCGCCTGTTTGCGACGGCCAATACGGTAGGTCTGGGCGACACCAGCGGCCTCTATCATGGCACACAGCAGATCAACCAGGGCCAGATGGACCGCTGGAACATCGTCGTCGGCCTCAATTACCTGCCGGCGCAGGTCGAGGGCGAGATTGTCGTCGCCAAGACCGGCGGCAATCCGGATGATATCGCCAAGATGATCAAGGTGGCGGAACTGACCCGCCAAGGCTTCATCAATGGCGATATCTCGACCGTGATGAGCCCGCGTACCGTGATCACTTGGGCGCAGAATACTGCAATCTTCAAGGATGTCGGCTTTGCCTTCCGCCTGTCGTTCCTCAACAAGTGCGACGATGCCGAGCGGGCGCTGGTGGCCGAATATTACCAGCGGGTTTTCGGCAAGGATTTACCGGAAAGTGTAGCAGCAAAAGCGGGGTAGCATGACACTCGACATAGATACGATCCGAGCGAAATATGCGGAAGAGCGCGACAAACGGGTTCGCGCTGACGGCAACGATCAATATGTCGAGATTGCGGGCAAGTTCGCCCGCTACAAAGAAGACCCTTACATCCCGGTCAGGCCGCGTGAGCCGGTAAATGATCATGTGACCTTTGCCTTTATCGGCGGCGGCTTTGCTGGGCTGATTTCGGCTGCCAAGCTGAAAGAAGCAGGTGTCGACGATGTCCGCATCGTCGAAAAAGGCGGCGATTTCGGCGGCACTTGGTATTGGAACCGCTACCCCGGCGCACAATGCGATACCGCCTCGCTCATCTACATGCCGCTGCTCGAAGAAACCGGACACATGCCATCGGAAAAATATGCGCATGCACCGGAAATCCTCTCGCACTGCCAGCGCATCGGAAACAAGTTTGGGCTTTATGACAATGCCCTGCTCCATACCGAAGTCACTGCGCTCGAATGGGATGATGCCAATTCGCGCTGGATAATCCGCACCAACCGTGGCGATGCATTTACGGCCCAGTTTGTCGGCCTCGGAACCGGCCCGCTGCATGTGGCAAAGCTGCCCGGCATCCCCGGCATTGAAAACTTCAAAGGACATAGCTTCCACACCAGCCGGTGGGATTATGCCTATACCGGTGGCAGCCCCGAAGGCGCGCCAATGACGAAGCTGGCCGACAAGCGCGTTGCCATCATCGGCACGGGCGCAACATCGGTACAGGCTGTCCCGCATCTATCGCGCGATGCGAGGGAACTGTTCGTTTTCCAGCGTACGCCATCCTCAGTCGACGCACGCAACAACGGCCCGATCGATCCGGACTGGTTTGACAAGATCTCCGAGCCGGGCTGGCAGTATAAATGGCTGGAAAATTTCGCTGCGCATTTCTCCGGCATCGGCATTCCCGAGGTCGATCTGGTTGCCGATGGCTGGACAGACATGTCGCGCCGCATGCGCGCCAAAATGGTCGACCTGCCGCCCGAGCAGATGAATCCTGCCGGGATCCTCGCCGCGTTTGAGGAAACCGATCATCAAAAGATGGAAGAAATCCGCGCCCGTGCCGAAGCGATTGTCAACGACAAGGAAACCGCCGAAAAGCTGAAGGCCTGGTATCGCCAGCTCTGCAAGCGCCCGTGCTTCCATGACGAATATCTGCAGTCATTCAACAACCCCAACACCCATCTGATCGATACCGATGGCAAAGGCGTGGAGCGGATTACCGAAAAGGGCCTAGTTGTTGGAGGCAAGGAATATGAAGTCGACTGCATCATCTATGCGTCGGGCTTCGAAGTCGGGACCAGCTATCAACGGCGTTCAGGATTTGACGCAGTTGGCCGCGACGGATTGAAACTGTCCGATTATTGGGCCGATGGCATGCGCAGCCTGCATGGCATCCATGTCCATGGCTTCCCGAACATGTATATCGTCCACCCGGCGCAGGGGGCGAACCTGATTTCGAACGTGCCGCACAATCTGGTCGATTCCGCGAAGACGATTACGGCAATCGTCAGCCACACGCTGCAATCGGGCCACACCACTAACGAGGTTACGAAACAGGCCGAGGATGATTGGCTCGCTTTGCTCTCTACCGGAATGGGCATGATCATAGGCGGCACCGAATGCACGCCCGGCTATTACAATAATGAGGGCCATGGCTGGGAGGGCACTCCCGGTGCGCTCAGCATGGGCTACCCGGCCGGCGCGGTCGCCTATTTCAAATATATCGACGAGTGGCGCAATAACGGGAAGTTCGAAGGCCTGGCCTTCGCCTGAAGGCCCAAGCCAGCGGCTCGGGCCTCCAAAACCTCAATCTCCGTCCTGGTGCCCCGCTGCTTCGGCAACGCCTGACGTGCCGCTGGAGCCGCCTAGTGCACCTTCCCACCAATAGGCAGGGCGCTTGCGGTTGCCGGTCACCTCTTCGTTCAAAGAAGCGGCATCATAAAGGCGGCCATTGATCATCACCTTGGCCACCTTTTCCGAATTGCGGATGTCGGTAGTCGGATCGGCATCCAGCACGACAAGGTCAGCCAATTTTCCGGCTTCGAGCGAACCAATATCCTTGTCATAGCCAAGCGAACGCGCGGATTCGATCGTGCCTGCGCGCAGTGCCTCGATCGGCGTCATGCCGCCGCGGACAAAGGACCAAAGCTCCCAATGCGCAGCGATGCCGGGTTCCTGCCCGTGCGCACCGATCGATACGGGAACACCCAGCCGTGCCAGCTTGGCCGCTTCACGCGCGCTTTCATCGTCTACATAATTGTCTTCGGGCCCGATCGTCCGGCGGGCATTATTGGCCACCAGCACCGTTTCCGGCACATGCTTTTGCAGCAGAGGCTGCTTCCACACCTCGGTATGTGCGCGCCAATAAGGGTCTGCTGCCGGGCCGCCATAAGTGACGACCAATGTCGGCGTGTACCCGACCTTCGAACGGGAGAAGAATTGCTGCACATCCTGGTAGAAGGTTTCGACCGGGATGTTGTGCTCAACCGTGGTATTGCCATCGGCAATCAAAGTCATATCTAGGCCGAAGAGCGAACCACCTTCCGCAACCGAGCGCATATTCTCGTCGATTGCGGCTGCTACAACCTGCTGGCGCTGGTCGCGACGCGGCTGGTTATAATTCTTGATGCTGTGCGCGCCCTGCGCCTTCAGGCGGCGGATGTGCGTCAGCGCATCGGCCTTGCTGTCGATCTGCGCATAGACGTGCGGGTTCTTCGCGCCATAGACAATCTCACCGGTTGAAAAGCTGCGCGGCCCGATAACCTTGCCAGCACGCACCATTTCAAGCGCAGGGAAGACCAAGGCCGAACGGCTGGAGGGATCGTGACGTGTCGTCACGCCCATTGCGAGGTTGACCATTTCCACCCAGTTCGCCTGCGGGGTCATTTCATCGACGCCATAGGGACCATGGGCATGGGCGTCGATCAGGCCGGGGATGATGGTCTTTCCGCTGACATCGACGGTCGGGATGCCGGCAGGGATCGATGTCGAGGCCAGATCACCCACCATCGCGATGCGGTTGCCTTCAACGAGCACCACACCATTTTCGATGATGCCGCCATTGGCACCAGCCATCGTCACGATCCGTGCACCGACCAAAGCCACTTTGCCGTTCGGCTTTTCCGCATTTACGCGCATCGAAAGCGAGACGCCCGTTTTGGGGGTTTCAAACTTTGCCGGCTTGGCGTCCTTGGCCAGCGGGGCATTGGCGAAAAGCGCGCTGCGATCGGCGCTGTAAACGACCGGCCCCATCGACCAGTGCAGCTTCGCGCCGCCATTCGACCAATGGATCCAGTCTGCACCGTCGCCGCTGGCCTTGGTCACCGGCATCGGGCCGCCATTAGGCGAAGCCGTTACTGCCTGCGTGCCCGGCATCAACGGCATGACAAAGGCCTGGTAATTCTGGCGGAAGGCAAAATGGGTGCCATCGGGCGATACGCTATAGGCGTTGACCATTTCGCCTTCGGCATGGGTGCGCCGGGCTTCCCCATTCAGATCGGTGCTGACGAGCTTCGCGCCTTTGGCGTCGCTGGTGGTGAAATACACCCTGTCATTTGATGCACCAAAGTGCGGCGCTTCGCCGTCGCGCGTGATGCGGGTCGCGGCACCTCCGCTGGCAGAAATCCGGTAGACGCCGGGTTCGGCGGAAGCGCGGGGGTTCACCAGATATCCGCCATTGCCTTTCTCGAACACGATGGTCTTGCCATCGGGCGAGAAGCGCGGGCGGGCATAATGACCGGCGGCCTTGGTCACGGCCTTGCTGGCACCGCCATTTGCCGAAACGGTATGGATCGACCCCAGACCGCCATCGGTCCAGCGCACAAAAGCTATGCTTTTGCCGTCGGGGGACCATGTGGGATAGGCTTCCATCGCTTCGGCATCATTGGTCAGGCGACGCGGTTCGCCACCGGTCATCGATTTCACCCACAATTTGCCAAGCGTTTCGAACAGCACCTTGCTGCCATCGGGTGAAACCACCGCACCACGCGGGATTTTGGTTTCAAAACTATCGGGAGCAACCTCAACCGGCGGACGCGGCGGATCGATGACGCCACGGCTATCCTCAACGCGGAATGGGATGATTTCGCTGGCACCGGAACCAACATTCAACTTGCGCAACTTGCCGCCTGCCCAAAAGACCAGAGCGGAGCTGTCGGGCGTCCACGCCATATTGGGATAAACGCCGGTGACTGCCCAGGTTTCCTGAACATCCTGATCGAGGCTGTCATAGACCTTACGGTCTGCACCCGTTTCAAGATCCCTCAAATAGAGTTTCGACCGGGTCTTTTCGCGGCGGACATAGGCCAGTTTCTTGCCATCGGGCGATGGCGTTGGTCGCACAGCACCCCCCTCTCCTCCAACGATGGACTCGGTCTCGCCAGTTTCGATGTCATAGCGTTCGATCGCGAACAGCTGGTTATTCGAATCCTGCGCATATTCGAAAATCGGGCCGGGCGTGGTGTTGCGGGTGAAATAGATATGCTTGCCATCGGGCGCAAAAATGGGTTCGCCCAATTCCTTCTGGTGAACATCATTCGGTTTCTTGACCAGCGGTACGCCTGCCCCGCCCGATACATGGTACAACCACACCTCACCTGTGCCGAGCGAACGCTGGGTGGTGAAATGCTTCTTCGCCGCAATGAACTGGCCGTTCGGGCTCCAGCTTGCCTGGTTGAGCAAGCGGAAATCTTCTTTGGTCAACTGGCGCTTATCCGAACCGTCGAGATTCATGATCCAGATATTGTCGCCACCACCACGGTCAGAGGTGAAGGACAAGCGCTTGCCATCGGGCGAGAAGCGTGGCTGGGTCTCGTACGCAAGCCCCTCCGCAATTCGCACGGGAGCACCGCCCGTGATCGGCATGGTGTAAATGTCGCCGATCAGGTCAAACGCGATTGTGCGCCCATCCGGGCTCACATCGACGTTCATCCATGTGCCTTCATCCACCGAGATCGGGATTTCCCTTATAGCCAGGCCGGGAGGGGCATTCACATCCCACTTCGCGTCATCCTTCTTGTCCTCGGCAAAGCTGGGACTGGCAGCGAAAGCGCCAAAAGCGAGGCTCGCTAGCACCAATCGCGAGGCCGAAACGAGATGTGATTTCATGTAATTTCTCCTTACGCAGCGCTATCGAATGCGTCGCTTCACGAGTCAATGCGATGCGGTGAAACGTTTCGACGAACAACAACCTCCCTCTGTCGCACCACAACACCTTTCATTCATCTGGCAGAAAGCTGCACGCGTCACTGACATCGGCAACGGGTGGGGATTCGTTGCCGGGGGCGTGGAGGTCGCACATGACAGGAGTATTTCGCGAGGGGCACAATCGGCCTCGTCCGCGTCGCAGGGAACCGCTTCGTTTGGGTCCGCCGCCCAGCCCTTGGAAGAAACGAGCCGCAATGGCCATTCCGCTTTTATTTGTCGCCCTCGCAGCGATGCTTTTCGCGACCCGTGAGGCCGCCGCTGATCCGCAGGCGGCGCAGCAAGACGGAATGGCCAGTTACTTCAAACCCTGAATGCGGTGTGGCGCTTAGCCGAAAACGCGATCGGCCTGCGCCACCGCATCAGATGCGCGAAGTGCAGAGAGAATGCGCATCAGGTGCGGTAGATCGTGCACCTCAAGGTCAACTTCAAAGGTGTGGAAGCTCGCATCGCGTGCTGTCATGCGCAGGTTAATGATGTTCGCCTTGTGAAAGCCGAAAATTCCGGCCATTTCGGCCAGCATGCCCGGGCGGTTGTGGATGATCACACGCAACCGCGCTGAACCACCATCGCTGCCCTGCCCCCAGCTCAAATCGAGCCAATCGCCCTCGGTATCGCCGCTGAGGCGTTCGCAGTGGATGGTGTGCACTTCAACGGGCCGCCCCTCGCGGCGAAGGCCGACGATGCGATCGCCCGGAACCGGATGGCAGCATTCGCCAAGTTCGAACGAAACACCCGGTGTCAAACCGCGGATCGAGATCGCACGTTCCTGAGAAGGCCAGTCCTTCTCGTCACCGCCCGGATCGAAACCTGGGACGAGCGCTTCCATCACGCGCCGGTCGCTGAGTTTGCCCGAACCGATAGCCAACATCAGTTCGTCTTCGCTGTCGAGCTGCAGCCTTCCCAATCCTGCCTTGATTGCCTTGGCACCGATTTTTCCGGGCAGGCGAGAACAAATGTCTTCAAAGACCTGGCGGCCGAGCTGGATCAGTTCGTCACGTTCCCGATGGCGCACATGGCGGCGAATGGCAGCACGGGCCTTGCCGGTCGCGACAAAGTTGAGCCAAGCTGGTTCGGGCTGGTGCGCCTTGCTGGATAGGATTTCGACCATGTCGCCATTGTTGAGCAAAGTGCGTAGCGGTACATGGCGGCCGTTCACTTTTGCACCCACGGCGCGGTCACCCAGATCGGTATGCACGGCATAGGCAAAGTCGACCGGGGTCGAACCCTTTGGCAACTGGTGCAACGCGCCCTTGGGCGTGAAGGCGAAGATGCGATCCTGATACATCGCCATTCGGGTGTTTTCGAGAAGCTCTTCCGGATCCTGGCTGGTTTCAAGGATTTCGATAAGGTCGCGGAGCCAGCCCGCCTGCCCGTCGGGCGCGTCATCCTGCTTATAGGCCCAATGCGCGGCGAGGCCATATTCGGCGGCGCGGTGCATTTCCTGACTGCGGATCTGGACTTCGACCCGCATATTCTGTGCAAACATGATGGTGGTGTGGATTGACCGGTACCCGTTGCGTTTGGGGGTCGAAATGAAATCCTTGAAACGCCCCGGCACCATCTGCCAGCGGCGATGCAACACGCCCAATGCGCGGTAGCAACTTTCCGTGTCGGGTACGATGATGCGGAACGCGTTGATGTCAGACAATTGCTCGAACGCGACATGGCGTTCCTGCATCTTCTTCCAGATTGAATATGGGTGCTTTTCGCGCCCGGAAACCTTGGCCTTGATGCCTGATCGATCCATCGCGCTGGCGATCGATTGGCTGATCTCCTCGATCAGCTTGTCCCCATTTTCGCGGATTTGTGCGAGCCGCGCAGTGATCGTCTGGTACGCATCGGGTTCCAACTGCTCGAATGCGAGCAGCTGCATCTCGTGCATATATTCGTACATCCCGATCCGCTCTGCGAGCGGGGCATAGATATCCATCGTTTCGCGGGCGATGCGGCGGCGCTTCTCAGGGCTTTTGATGAAGTGCAGCGTGCGCATATTGTGCAGCCGGTCGGCGAGTTTGACCAACAACACACGGATATCGTCGGAAATCGCCAGCAGGAATTTCCGCAGGTTTTCGGCCGCCCGCTCATCCTCGGTCTGCGCCTCGATTTTCGAAAGCTTGGTGACACCATCGACCAACCGCGCGACCTCGGGCCCGAACCGATTTTCAACGTCCTCGATCGAGGTCAGCGTGTCTTCCACGGTATCGTGCAAAAGCGCGGTGATGATGGTGTCTTCGTCCATCTTAAGCTCGGTCATCAGACCGGCGACTTCCACGGGATGGCTGAAATAAGGATCGCCGCTCGCCCGCTTTTGCGTGCCATGCATTTGGACAGTGAATACATAAGCGCGGTTGAGCCGATCTTCATCGACATCCGGGTCGTAAGCGCGGACCCGTTCAACCAGTTCATATTGGCGCATCATCGCCCTTCAAAATGTGCCTTTCCTGCTGCGTTGCAACACAAAAATTGCTTTGTGCCGGAATTAGGCAACAAAAAGCGCCGGTCGCACCCGCTGCACAAAGGGGGAGAGGAGGCAGCAAGCGCAATCCGGCGCAGTTTGTTTCGGCCTGGGCTATCGGATGATGGGGTGGCCAATCATCCGACTGCGGTGTGCGAGAGCGGCCGAATCCCTCTCTTAACTTGGATCAATCCTTGGCGAGGACGACCTTCTTCTTGCTGTTGCAGCTTGCGATATCATCAGCAGCAAGAACGCGGTCACCAGCCTTGAAGCTGGTTACTTCGCCAAATTCCTTGGCAACGCTTGCGCAGACATTGCGCGGAGCCGAGCTCGAAAGCGCTGCACGGCAGGTGGTGCCTTCGCACTGGAAGACTACGCCGCGAACAACTGCCTTCGAAGTGGGGGCAGGCTGAGCGAGCTCAACCGAATAGCCACCAGCGGCAGCATGTGCCTGCGGAGCTGCGAAAAGGAGAACAGCGCTGGTTGCGACAGCGCCGACGAGCGCGCCGAAGCGCGAAGACGTTTGGGAGAGGTTCATTTCATAATCCTTTTATCTGGACCTTGTTATCCGGAAACCGGTATCCCATTTTGGGTATTGTCTGAATCCGGGCCTCTGGAAAACCAGTTGCGAATCGCCATCTATTCCACTAGGTTTTAAGTTGCAACTGAAAACTGATATTCATCTGGCAAAAATTTGCAGGCTCATTAGGACAGACCCATGGGGAAATTGAGAGAACCGCTGAGTGAAGTCGCCAACTGCGGATTGCCTGCCGCGCTGGAAGCGATTGGAGAGCGCTGGTCATTCATGATCCTGCGGGCCGCATTCAACGGTGTGCGCCATTTTGAAGAGTTCCTCTCGGAAATCGGAATCGCTAGGAACATCCTCGCCAACCGCCTGACACGCCTCACCGAAGCGGGCATTTTGCACCGCAGCCCCTGCCCTGACGACCGCCGCCGAGTGGAATATCGGCTAACTCCCAAGGGCCTCGATTTCCTGACAACGATGATTGCATTGCGCCAATGGGGCGAAAGGTGGGCGACAGGCGTACCGTCAAACCCGGTATTGTGCGACGTTCGCGACCATCGGCCGATCCTGCCTGTCACGCTGCGCGGCCATGATGATCGCATATTGTCACATATGGACCTGTGCTGGATTGACGCCTCGGAAGTCAAAACGGGATCCGAATCCATCGACGATGAAGACCGCGCCAACGTTCGGCAACTCGGCTCTGGTTGACACCGAATCCGGCTGTTGCAACGCAACATTGAAATTTTGTTGCGAATCTGTTAAAGGCGCTCTCGAACATTGGATTTTGCTGCACGACCGGCAATCAGAATAGAGAGTTTCAAAACAATCGGAATCGGCACGAAAGCGCGTTCAGCATTTCTGATCGGCTTGGCCAGATACCCAAAACACAATCAGAAAGGGTCCATTTATGGCGACTTCCGCTGTATCCTTCGACGTTGGCGATTATGTAGTTTACCCCAAGCACGGCGTTGGCCGTGTGATCGAGCTGCAAAACCAGGAAATCGCCGGCATGCAGCTTGAGCTGTATGTCCTGCGTTTCGAAAAGGAAAAGATGACGCTGCGCGTTCCCGTCAACAAGGCGGAAAGCGTTGGCATGCGTAAGCTGTCTTCAGACAAGACGCTCAAGGAAGCCATGGAAACGCTGAAAGGCAAGCCCAAGGTGAAGCGTACCATGTGGTCGCGCCGTGCGCAGGAATATGAAGCCAAGATCAATTCGGGCGACCTCGTGTCGATCGCCGAAGTGACCCGCGACCTGTTCCGTCCCGACGACCAGCCCGAGCAGAGCTATTCGGAGCGCCAGATTTTCGAAGCTGCTTCGAGCCGCCTCGCCCGCGAGCTTGCAGCCATGGAAAAGACTGACGAACCTGCTGCACTGAAGAAAATCCTCGACGTGCTCAAGGTTGCGGCTCCGCAATGGTATGAAAAGGCTGAATAAGCCCGGATCATAAAATCCACGAAAAGGCCTCCCTTGCGAGGCCTTTTTTGTATTTGCTTTCTCGACTGGTCCAAACGCGTTTGACCGCGCAGGGCGCAGATTGCATAAGTTGGCCATTCTGCTGCGAACAGGCAGCCGATGCATCCAAGGAACAGCCATGACGCGACCGACAGTTTATGCATCGTTTGCCGCTCTGGCCGCGCTGGCCTTTGCTTCAGCGCCCTTCCCTGCCAACGCTGCGACCAAATCCTTCCTTGTCGGCAGCTATGACGAATTGATCGTTGAGGGCGATATCATCGTCAAACTGGACAATATGAAAGCGCCGTCTGCGCGCGCGAGTGGCGATCATAGCCTTGTTGAAGCCCTGAAAATCGAGCGAAACGGGTTGACGGTACGCGTTCGCGTCCAGGATTATGAAGGAACAACGCAGGCAGCCAAGATTGGCGCGCCACTGGTGGTTACTTTGGGCGGCCGCGGTGTGCGCAAGGTCAGCGTCGACGGCAATGCGCAGGTGGACATCAACCAGATACGCGCTCCGGGGCTTGTCGTTACCTTGAAAATGGCGGGTGCTGGTCAGATCAACGTCGGCAGGATCGAAAGCGACCGCATCGATGTTGGACTTGCCGGCACCGGCGGCATCAATATCCAGGCTGGAAAGATACGAGCTGCGCGGCTCTCGGTCAGCGGCAGTGGCAAGATGGATGCGCCCAAACTCGCCTTGATGCAGGCAAACCTTTTCCAGCAAGGCAATGCGTCGACCCATTTGTCGGTCAACGAAAAGATTGAAATCACCAATAGCGGATCGGGCTCGATACAGGTTGATGGCCCTGCCACCTGCTTTGTACGCCAGCCCGGATCAGCAAAAATCGTCTGTGGAAAGACTGCCCAATGACCTCTCGCTTTTGGATAACTGCCGCATTTGCTGCCGCCTTGCTGGCGAGTTGCAGCGGCGTCAGCGCAGGTGGTGGCAAAGCGAATTCGGCGGGTTGCAATCCCGGTGAAGCGCTATCGCAGAGCGACGCCGGTCTCGACCAAGTCCGCCTATGCATTACCAGCGGGAAAAAGGTTCACGCCTTCACGGTCGAGATCGCACGCACTTCGCAGCAGCAGGCGCGTGGATTGATGTTCCGTAATGCCCTTGCCGACGACAAGGGCATGGTCTTTCCTTTTACAGAAACGCGGATGGCAAGTTTCTGGATGAAAAACACCTTCATCCCGCTCGACATCATCTTTGTTCGTGCAGACGGCAGTATCGAAAACATAGCCATGAACACCATTCCCTATTCGACCGATCCGGTCGAATCGACCGCGCCTGTGGCTGCCGTACTTGAACTGCGCGGCGGGTTGACTGCGGAACTGGGAATCAAGGCTGGCGACAAGGTTCGCTGGACCGCAAAATAAGCGCCTTTTTGATTGCAAGGGAGGGCGCTTCCGCCTAATCGGCCCGCATGGGAATCTTGGCGAAAATCTTCACCTGGTGGGACGGTGCCACCATTGGCACAGCACTTTACAGCGCGCGCAAGGGCGTGCTCGTCGGTGAAGATGAACAGGGCAACCGCTACTATCGCTCCAAAGATGGCGCCCGTCGCTGGGTGATTTACAACGGCCCCAACGATGCCAGCCGCGTTTCCCCCGAATGGCATGGCTGGCTGCATGGCACCTTTGAAGGTGAACCTGACAGCTATTTGCCGCCGAAACGCAATTTCGAATTGCCGCAATCCGCCAACCTTACCGGGACCGATGCGGCGTACAAGCCGAGCGGCGCGCTCGACAAGGGTGGCCGCCGTCAAGCCTCCACTGGCGATTATGAAGCATGGAGCCCGGATGCCGCATGAGCCGGCTTTTTCCAGCCCTGCTCTTATCGGCAACATTGCTTCTCGCCGGCTGCAACAGCGGCGAACCGGAAACACAGCCCAAAACCAAAGCCAAGACCACGGCGAGCGCTGACAAGCCTGTTGCCGGCGATGGCACGCAAATCGGCACGCCAATGGCCGAACGGGTCGCAGTGATTGGACTGCTCAACAAGCGCAACGGCCAAACCCGCGATTTTGAAATCAAGCCCGGAGAGGCAGTCCGTTTCGGCAAGGTCGTCATCCGCGTACGCGCGTGTGAAAAGACCGCACCGTGGGAAAATTATCAGGATCAGGGCGCTTTCGTTCAGTTGATCGTGCGGCAAAGGCCTGCAGGCACGAACGATGCCGAGCGCTGGGCGCAGGTGTTTTCTGGTTGGTTATTCAAGGACAACCCGGCTGCCAACATCGTCGAGCATCCGATTTACGACGTGTGGGTCAAGGAATGCAGGATGAGCTTCCCGGGCGAAGAAGCTCCGCTTGAGGAACCCAAGGACGATTCGGCGAGCAACCGGTCGAGCGCACCCCAATCCGAACCTGCCGACAAGGCCGAAACCGCACCCGCTGCGCCAGCCGCGGACACTGAGGGCAGTGGCGAAGGCGAAGCAACCGTCGAAACCTGATTGCGCACCTCGGCAAGCGCGACGCTCAACAGTTCCAAATAGCGTTTCTGGCTGATCTCTATGGCACCCAGTGACTGCAGATGCTCGGTCATGAACTGGCAATCGAGCAGTGCGTAGCCGCCAACCCGCATTCGCGCGACCAGCCACGCCATCGCCACCTTCGATGCATCGGTGACGCGCGAAAACATGCTTTCACCGAAATATGCCTTGCCTATTGCAAGTCCATATAGCCCGCCGACCAGCTTGCCTTCGCGCCAACATTCAACGCTGTGCGCCAAACCCATGCGGTGCAATTCGATGAAGGCGTTTTCAATATCGTTGTTGATCCACGTTTCCTGACGGTTCTCGACGCTTTCGGCGCAACAGCGGATGACAGCGGCGAAATCGCGGTCGGTCGTAACTTCAAAACGATCCTGCCGGATCGTCTTCGCCAATGATTTGGAGACATGAAACTGGTCGAGCGGCAAAATGGCCCTGTGTTGCGGTTCTACCCAAAAGGACTCTTTGTCCTCACGCGAGTCTGCCATCGGGAAAATGCCGTGGGCATATGCGTTTAAAAGCAAGTCGATATCAATCGGCACGGCTTCACAGTAACATCAATTGCGCCGAATGCCAGTTTCCGCTAAGGGCGCGGACATACCCCGGCAAGCCGCTTTTTCGCAAACCAAGCTGGCACCGGGGTGAATTGTTTTTGACGGGATATGCCAATGACACGCCGCCGCAAAATCTATGAAGGCAAGGCCAAGATTCTTTATGAAGGCCCCGAACCCGGCACACTTATCCAATATTTCAAGGACGATGCGACGGCTTTCAACGCCCAGAAAAAGGGCACGATTACCGGCAAAGGCGTGATCAACAACCGTGTATCCGAACATGTGTTCAGCCGCCTTGCGCATATCGGCATCCCGACACACTTCATCCGCCGCCTCAACATGCGCGAACAGCTGATCCGCCAGGTGGAGATCGTGCCAATCGAGGTCATCGTCCGCAATGTGGCGGCAGGCACGCTTTCCAAGCGCCTTGGCATCGAAGAAGGCACTCCCCTACCCCACACGCTACTCGAATATTGCTACAAGGATGACAGCCTTGGTGATCCGCTGGTGGCGGAAGAGCACATCGCCTGCTTTGGCTGGGCGAGCCAGGAAGAGATGCAGGACATCTCGTCGATGGCGATCCGCATCAACGATTTCATGTGCGGCATGTTCGCCGCCATCGGCATCCGCCTCATTGATTTCAAACTCGAATTCGGCCGCCTTTATGACGGCGATTTCAGCCGCATCATCCTTGCCGACGAAATCAGCCCCGATGGTTGCCGCCTTTGGGATATCGAAACCGGTGAAAAGCTCGACAAGGACCGTTTCCGCCGCGATCTGGGTGGAGAAGCTGAAGCTTATCAGGAAGTTGCGCGTCGCCTTGGTTTGATGCCCGAAGAAGGTGAAGGTGCCGTGCTCGACATGGTCACCCACCGTCTGCGAAAGGGCAAATGAATTCGACCAATGGCAGTTGCCATTGGTACGAAACCAGCGAATAAACAGAAGCATGGGGAAATCCTTTGCTTCCATAGCTTTGGTGCTGCTTTCGGGCGCACTGATCGTTGCCACACCGGTCTCGGCGAACCCTTCGCCACCGCCGGGAACGACACGCACCGCGCCGTGGAACAGCGAGACCACCGATCTCGAAGCTGATAGCCGTATCGTCTATGGGCAACTCCCCAATGGCCTGCGCTATGCCATCCGCCGCAATCAACGCCCCGACAATCAGGTTTTGGTCCGGCTGGCTTTCGAATTCGGGTCTGCTGCGGAAGCCGACGAGGAACAAGGTCTCGCCCACTTCATCGAACATATGGCGTTCAACGGATCGACCAATGTGCCTGAGGGCGAAATGGTCCGCATTCTCGAGCGGCTCGGTCTATCGTTCGGGGCCGACACAAACGCCTCCACCGGTTTTGTTCGTACGCAATACAAGCTGGATCTTCCAAAGGCAGACCCCGCCCTGATCGAACGCGCGCTCTTCCTGATGCGCGAAACGGCAAGCGAAGTTTCTTTCAATCCTGGCGCGGTTGACCGCGAACGCGGCGTCGTCATCGCCGAGATGCGCGACAGGGAGAATTTCGGTTTCCAACGCAACCGCGCTGCGAGCGAATTGCTCTATCCCGACAGCTATTTCTCCACGCGCTATCCGATCGGAAAGCTGGACGTTCTGCAAAACGCTTCGGCAGAGAAGATGCAGGCATTGTATCGCAAATGGTATGTGCCCGACCGCGCACGGCTGGTGATTGTTGGCCCGGTCGATCCGGTCGAGATTGAACGCGAAATCATCCGCAAATTCTCCGACTGGAAAGGTTCTGGCGCAGCACTCGGTGAAATAGATCGATGCAGTTTCGACAATGATCGACCTGCAAAAGCTGCCTTTTTCAGCCATCCCGAAGTCGGAGAGGCGATCAACATCGAACAGATTGTGGCCGACCGCAAAAGGCCCGACACTTTCGAGCGCGCGCTGATGGACATGAAGATGGGCATGGCCGCAGCGATCGTCAGCGATCGGATTTCGCGCAAGAGCCGCAACGAAGACATTCCCCTGCTCAACAGCGGTCTCTCTTTTGCGGCAGGCTTCTGTGATCAGCATGCGCGCATCGGAATGACGATCAGCGGCAAGGATGGCAGCTGGAATACCGTGCTCCCCATCGTTGAACAGATGGTACGGCAGGCTGTCATTTACGGCTTTTCTGCCCAGGAGGTTGCCGAACAGGTGAAGCGCTATGATGCAGCGTTCGAAAATGCTGTCAAAAGCGAAGCAACCACCCAAAGCGGCGTCTTTGCCAATGAATTGACTAATCTGGATGAGGATATTGTCACCAGCGCCGAATATCGGCAGCGACTTTGGAGGCAGCTTCGCCCCTTCCTGACGCCGGCCGCGGTAAGCGAGGAGTTCGCTAAATGGTATGGCCAGCTTGATCGCCCCCGCATCTTCCTCTCAAGCAAGCAACCCAATGCCGCCACGCCCGAGGCAATCCTGGCAGCCTTTGCAGAAAGCCGCAACAAACCGGTTGCCGCACCAAGCGAGCGTACCGCGCTGGAATGGAGCTACACCGATTTCGGACCGCGTGGCGAAGTCGCAAAAGACGAGCGGATCGAAGATCTGGGCATCCGGACCGTGCGGTTCGCCAATGGTGTGCGGCTGAACCTGAAGCAGACCGGTTTCGAAAAGGACCGGGTCCGCTGGACCTTGCGTATCGATGGCGGAAAGCTGTCGATACCTCTGGCGGATCAACATCTCGGCATGTTCATGGATGGTGCCTTTGCCGCAGGCGGTTTGGGCAAATATGATATCGACGATCTGCGCGCTGTTCTCGCTGGCTCCACAGCGAGTGCCGGTTTCGCATCCGGACCAACCTTTTTTGGCGGCGGCGGATCGGTGGTGTCGAAAGACCTCGAAAGGCAGATGCAGTTGCTGGCAGCATTTGTGACCGACCCTGGCTATCGCGAAGCGGCCGTCCGCCTGTTCCGTCGCCCGCTGCCCGAATTTTATGCCCGCCTCGATGCGACGCCCGGGTCTGCGCTATCCATTGGCCAGGCCCGCATCATGAATGGCAATGATCCGCGCTTCACATTGCCGCCGCTGGAAAAACTGATGTCTGCCGATTTCGAAAAGCTGAAATCGGTGATCGGGGGCCAATTGCAGAGCGGCGCAATCGAAATCGGATTGGTTGGCGATATCGATGAAGCCCAGGCGATCGAGACCGTGGGCCGCACTTTTGGCGCGTTGCCCGCACGTTCGAACCAGCCCTTTGATTTGGGCGATGCAAAAAATAGCCAATTCAGCGGCAAATTTGGCACCCACACGCTCTACCATCGGGGCGAAGCGAACCAGATGAGCTGGCGGCGCGTGTGGACCACCAACGATGACAGCGACTTCCGCGAAGAACAGACGATGTCGCTTCTCGCCGATATTGCGCGCATTCGCCTGATCGACGAGCTGCGCGAAGGCCTTGGCGCAACTTATGGCGCCGGCGCCGCTTCGGAGATGTCGGATATCTATCCCGGCCGCGGTACCTTTTCGATATCAACCAGCGGCGATCCCAAAGACCTTGAAAAGATCGAAGCCGCTGTCGACAAGGTTGTGAGCGAATTGCTCACCGGGCCTGTGGATGGCGACCTGTTTGAGCGCGCGCGCAAGCCGACACTCGAAAGCTATACAGACTGGAAGCGGCGAAACGCGACCTGGATTGATATTGTCGATGAAGCCCAGTCAGCACCCGAAAGGTTGCAGCGTTTCCGGATCAGCGAAGACCAATATCGATCAATCACGCCCCAACAGGTTTGGGATGCGGCGAAGCGATATCTCGATCCTGCGAAAAGCTATACGTTCCGGGTTCTGCCTAAACCCAAGGCTACAGCCGACTAAACTCAGCCTTTGGTTTTGTAACCGCAGAGTATTCCGAGGATGAACGACAGGAACAGCGCAAGCTGCACCTCGTGGAGCGTGTATTGGCTCCAGCCGAAAATCTCGTTCCCATATCCGAAGACGCCAAGGAAAAGCGCCGCTGCAAGCCCGACCATATTTTCACCTCCGCGGCTCTTTGTCCGCCTTCACCTGTTTCAGTGAACTGGCATATAGCGTTTGTGGTCAAACAATGGTTCGCAGACCCGGTTAGCCCAAATTAACCCTGTTGCCCCCCTTGTTTCCCCCACAGGCAAAGCTATAGGGGGCGCAAATCCCCAAATTGAGGCTGCGCCATGAAAACCCGCATTTTCGTTACGCTCAAAAATGGCGTGCTTGATCCGCAAGGCAAGGCGATCCACCATGCGCTTGAAGGCTTGGGCTTTGATGGCATCAATGATGTCCGCGCCGGGCGGTTGATCGAAATCGACCATGAGCCGGGCCTGACAACCGCACAGTTGGAAGACATGTGTCGCAAACTGCTCGCCAATATGGTGATCGAGAATTTCGAGATCGAACAGAAAGGCTGATCCGTCATGCGCGCTGCCGTGATCCAGTTCCCCGGTTCAAATTGCGACCGCGACATGGCAGTCGCCATTCGCGAAGTGACCGGCGCCGAAACGTCGATGGTCTGGCACCGCGAAACCGAATTGCCCGCCAACCTTGATCTAATCGCGGTCCCCGGCGGTTTTTCCTATGGCGACTATCTGCGCTCTGGCGCAATGGCGGCGCGTTCGCCGGTTATGCAGGCGGTTGTTGCAGCGGCAAATCGCGGAGTTCCCGTTCTTGGCGTGTGCAATGGCTTCCAGATTTTGACCGAAGCCGGCCTGTTGCCCGGCGCACTGATGCGCAATGCGGGCATCCGCTTTGTATGCCGTGAAGTGAAGCTGACCGTCGAGAACAGCCAGTCGATCTTCACCAGCCGCTATGCCGCAGGCGAAGAAATCATCATCCCCGTCGCGCACCATGACGGCAATTATTTTGCAGACGATGCAACGCTCGACCGGCTTGAAGGCGAAGGCCGCGTGGCCTTCCGCTATGCCGAAGCGGTCAATGGATCGGCGCGCAATATCGCGGGCATCCTCAACGATGCTGGCAATGTCCTTGGCATGATGCCGCACCCTGAACGCATGATCGAAGCGGTACAGGGCGGATCAGACGGACGGCGGCTCTTCGAAGGACTGATCCGCGAGATCGCCTGACGCTTTCGGTTTTGGCTGCAGCCAGCGGCCAACCAACAGCAATATCGTCGGCCAGAACATCGTGTTCCAGATATCGTGCCAATGCGCCGCATCAGGCTGCAAGGCGCTGTTCGCTGCCTCGGCCTTCATGTCGATCCATTCAACTGTGCAAGCCATGGCCAGCACGGCGAGCCAGGCCAATATCCAACCGCCGCGCCAGCGCCAGATAAGGCGAACAAACAGGAACAGCCCCATCCCTGCATAGATGTGCAAGGCATCCTTGCCGAGGCCGGTAAATCCCAGCATCACGACTTTGAATTGCTGGAAATCCAGCGGCGAATACCCAAACAGCACAGGCTTCAGACCTGGGTCTTGAACGGGCTGAAATCGGTTCCCTCGTCGAACAGGTCGACACCTTCCTTGCGCTTTAGCCAGCCCACGACCGCATAGGTTACAGGGGTAAGGACAACCTCCCAAAGGACCTTGAGGCCCCAATTGGTGACCATCACGGTGATCACGGCTTCATTTTCCCACACGCCCCAAAAAGCCAAGGGATAGAAAATCAGGCTGTCGACGCCCTGCCCCACCACCGTGGAACCGATGGTGCGCGACCATAAATGCTTGCCCTGCGTCCAGATCTTCATCCGCGCCATGACATAGCTGTTGACGAACTCGCCGGCCCAGAATGCGACGATCGAAGCAAGCACAATGCGCGGTACCTGCCCAAACACGCTTTCATAGGCTGCCTGCCCTTCCCAGCCTTCGGCCGGCGGCAGGCTGACCACGACCCAGCTCATGAATGCCATGAAGATCAATCCGGCAAAGCCCGCCCAGATCACCCGGCGTGCGCGCGCATAGCCGTAAACTTCGGTCAGCACGTCACCGATCACATAACCGAGCGGGAAGAACAATATCCCCGCACCGAAGACCCACGGCTCCCCGCCAATTTCGATAGCTGCGGGTTTTGCCGCGCCGATCACGTTGGAAAGCAGCAAAACGGCGACAAAGGCCGCCATGACGAAATCATAATAGCGGAAATGCCGGCCGGTCATTTCCGCGGCGCTGTGCGCTTCGATCTTGGGATTGGTCATGCCGCTGCCATATCCCGCTTTGCAGCACCGCGCAAAGCGGTTATTGCGCACCCAGCGCGCGCCCTTAGCTCAGCTGGATAGAGCGCGAGACTTCTAATCTTGAGGTCGCAGGTTCGACTCCTGCAGGGCGCGCCACTCAGTCTTTATTATTTCATATCAATTACGTGAAATACCTTCCTCGGACATATTCCGCCGAGTTGCCCGCGCTTTCGCGAGCTGGTTTCTCAAGCAGAGGTCAAAAGCGTCTCTTTTGGGAGAGACTTAGGCCTGAATCTCCGGCCAGTCTCAGAGGCCCAAAAAACTGACCTCTGCTGCATTTTGAGGAAGGTTCAGGCGAATAGACCATGCCGTCCCATTCGCTTGAGCCAAGGTAAAAGTAACTCGCGAACCAAACTGCCAATAGGCGACAGTTTCGCCTCAAGATAGATTCTATGCAACCACCAACGCCGACCCAAACACCGCGGCGCTGGAGGAATGAAATGTCTGCGGTTTCAAGCACTGCCGCCCCAAATAGATGCAGCAATTTTTTACGGATTAAATCGGCATCCCCATCCGTTTGCTTTCCAAGCGGTCAGAATTTCTGCCGCTCAATCAGGAAAGGACGAGACATGAAAAACTTTCTCATCGCAGCTTCTATTCTCTCACTCGCAACCGTGCCGGCACATGCGCAATTGCTTGGCGGTGGCGGCATTACGGGCGGCCTTGGCTCGTCGCTCGACCTGTCGGGGACGTTATCACGCACCTCTGAAACGGTTCGCAGCACCACGGAAGGCTCATTGCGCGGCAGTGCCCAGACACGGGGCGAACAATCGGTTGATAAACGGTCTGGACGCGTCAAGGCCAATCGCAGCGCCAATGCAGATGGGTCGGCCAGCGCAACGCAAATCGTTGACGCGCCAATCCTGCCCATGGGTGCATCGGCCAGCGGCAGCGGCAACGCGTCAGGCGAAGGCAGCGCCGAGGCCCAGTTGATCGGTACAGACGCCGTGCGGGCGGTATCCGGCAGTGCAGTCGGCCAGGCACGGGGCGCTGTCAGCAGCGCCAGCGGAATGGCCGGCGCTACCGCTGCCCAATTGCGCGGCGCGGCTGCTTCACAAGCCGGCAACATGCCCACTAGTGGCGGTGCTGCTTCTGGTTCTGGCTCGGCTTCGGGCAGTGGCTCGGCAAGCTTGATGTCGATGCCGCTGACAGTCGCCGGCACGGCGGCCGGCATGGCCAGTGGCGCTGCAAATGTTTCGCCTGGAATGCCAGTGGTTACTCCTCAGGGTGCGCCGATCGGCAAGGTCCGCCAGAGCGTCGCCAACTCGCGTGAAGAGGTTGAGCAGGTTATCGTTTCGAAAGGGGGCACGCTCCATTCGATCCCTGCAGGCAATTTGGCAGCTAGCGGCAATGCCTTGATCGCAAGCGACGTATCTGCAACTTCCAAAAAGTCGACAGCCACGCCTCCGGCTGAAAAGGCTCAATAATCAATCGAACTTGCCTGTACCGGAAGCGCTCCCGCGTTCGGTACAGGCATTTCATCACAATGATTGCTTGGGGTTACAGCGAGTATAACAGGTGCCCGCCGTCCACCACTATGTCACTGCCGGTCATGAAGCCTGATGCGTCAGATGCTAGCAACAGCA
>Ga0255182_1000382_pt1 | contig 31522 bp, 26 predicted proteins | sample Atl_UVDOM_RepA_8_FD_188420 | JGI IMG/M metagenome (GOLD analysis project Ga0255182, IMG submission 188420) | Freshwater microbial communities from Altamaha River, Georgia, United States - Atl_UVDOM_RepA_8d | ecosystem: Environmental > Aquatic > Freshwater > River | place: USA: Georgia...
CGATGACGAGTACGACACCCGCCCAGGCCAGGGCATGTGCCGGCAGAGGAAGGGTCACCGTCCACAGATCCTTAAAGCCTGGATCTGTCTGAACCATCTCACCTGCCAGGTAGCCCAACAGACCGCCGCCAGCCACCACAATCCAGCTAAAGCGGCTCATCAGCGCCAGCACGATCTTTGAACCCCAGACCACGAGAGGAATCGACAGCGCCAGTCCAAATATCAGCAGAAAAAGGCTGCCTTTTGCGGCGCCTGCAACGGCAATCACATTGTCTAAGGACATTGCAAAGTCCGCGATGACGATGGTCTTAATGGCTGCCAGCAGCTTATCTTTGGCCTCAATTTCGTGGCTATCCTCTTCGGCCTGAGGCATCACCAGCTTCACCCCAATCCAGACCAGCAGCAGTCCGCCAAACGTCTTCAGGTAGGGAATCTCCAGCAGCTGCACCGCGAATGCCGTCAGCACCACCCGTAAGGCGACCGCTGCAAATACACCCCAGAAAATTCCGAGGCGACGCTGCTTCTCGGGAAGATTACGGCAGGCCAACGCGATCACAATCGCGTTGTCTCCGGAGAGCAAAAGATCGATCCAAACGATCTGTAGCAGGGCGATCCAAAACGCGGTGCTTCCGAATTCCATCCGTCATCCTTATCAACACAAGAAAGGGCCGGTCACACCGATCACGGCGCTCCAGCCCCGATTAGGCCACCCCCCTTAGGGTCGCCCATTATGGTTCCCCGGCTAGAGCACCGACTTCAGTAATTTCCCCATCTCTGAGGGATTCTTGGTGGTTTTGATGCCGCAGGCCTCCATGATGTCCAGCTTGGCCTGGGCGGTATCGGCTCCACCGGAGATCAATGCACCCGCATGGCCCATCCGCTTTCCTGGGGGGGCAGTCACACCGGCAATAAAGCCCACGATCGGTTTTTTCATATTGTCTTTCGCCCACTGTGCGGCGTTGGCCTCATCGGGACCACCGATCTCACCAATCATGATCACTGCATCCGTGTCCGGATCGTCGTTAAACAACTGAAGAACATCAATATGCTTGAGCCCGTTGATTGGATCGCCGCCGATGCCCACGGCGGAAGATTGACCCAGGCCTAGCTCAGTGACCTGCCCCACAGCCTCATAGGTCAAGGTGCCCGATCGGGAAACGATGCCGATGCGGCCTTTTCGATGAATATGGCCCGGCATGATGCCGATTTTGATCTCCTCTGGTGTGATCAGACCAGGACAGTTCGGCCCAAGCAGAAGCGTCTTTTTGTTCTGAGACTTCATCTTGTTACGCACCACCATCATGTCGCGCACAGGGATGCCTTCGGTGATGCAAATCACCAGATCCAGATCGGCCTGAACAGCCTCCCAGATCGCATCGGCAGCCCCGGCAGGCGGCACATAAATCACTGACACGGTTGCACCGGTAGCAGCCTTGGCATCTTTGACAGAGGCATAAATGGGCACGCCCTCGAAGTCCTCGCCCGCCTTTTTGGGATTGACGCCAGCAACAAAACAGTTCTTGCCATTCGCATATTCGCGGCACATACGGGTGTGAAACTGCCCCGTCTTTCCCGTGATCCCCTGGGTGATCACCTTGGTGTTCTTGTTAATCAAAATCGACATGGTTGACCTCTCCCTGGTCTTAAGCTTTTTTAGTCGCGTCTACCACGCGCTGTGCGGCCTCTGCCATCGTGTCGGCAGTGATGATCGGCAGACCAGAATCGGCAAGAATCTTCTTGCCAAGATCTTCGTTGGTGCCTTTCATACGGACCACGAGCGGCACCTTCAGTCCAACCGCACGTGAAGCGGCGACCACGCCCTCGGCAATCACATCGCAGCGCATGATGCCGCCGAAGATATTGACCAGAATCGCCTTGACCTTTGGATTGCCAAGCATGATCTTGAAGGCCTCGGTCACTTTTTCGGTAGTGGCGCCACCGCCCACATCCAGAAAGTTTGCCGGCTCAGCACCATAGAGCTTGATGGTGTCCATGGTCGCCATCGCAAGTCCAGCACCGTTGACCAGACAGCCGATATTGCCATCGAGCTGAATGTAGGCAAGATCGTATTTCGATGCCTCAATCTCTGCAGGGTCTTCCTCGTCCAGATCGCGCATCTCAACGATCTCTGGATGCCGGAACAGTGCGTTGGAATCGAAATTCCACTTGGCATCAAGCGCAATCACACGGCCATCGCCGGTAAGGATCAAGGGATTGATCTCCGCCAAAGCTGCATCGGTCTCCCAGAATGCCTGATACAGGCCCTTGAGCACTGCGCGGGCCTGGCTGATCGAGCCTGACGGAACCCCAATCTTTGCCGCGAGTCCATCGGCATCCGCATCGGTGAATCCAGTCAGGGGATCCACAAAGACCTTATGAATTTTCTCGGGATGTGTGGCGGCGACCTCTTCGATATCCATGCCGCCCTCGCTTGATCCCATGACACAGACCTTCTGGCTGACACGATCGGTAACCACCGCGACATAGAGTTCTTTTTTGATATCCGCACCCTCTTCGATCAGCAGGCGGCGGACCTTCTGTCCAGAGGCCCCTGTTTGATGGGTGACTAACTGCATGCCCAGGATATTGGATGCGTGGGTCTTGACCTCGTCGAGGGACTTGGCAACCTTGACACCACCCCCTTTGCCGCGCCCACCGGCGTGGATCTGGGCCTTGACCACCCAGACCGAACCGCCCAATGCCTGGGCTGCCTTCACGGCCTCGTCGACAGAGAAACAAGGTGTCCCGCGGGGCACGGCAACACCGTACTTGCGCAAGATTTCCTTGCCCTGATATTCGTGAATTTTCATGCACCAGCCTCCCGTTTTTTGAGGGCCAGTTTAGCATGCGGCCCCACGTGAGCCGCGTCAGCTCAGGGGCGCAGCCCGCTCCGGCTAGCCTGTCACGCCACGCAGGAAACGGTGAATCATCTCGGGTGCAAAGCCACGTTGTTGCAGAAAGCGTTGCTGGCGGGCCTTTTGCTCAAGGCTCTCGGGCGGGACTCCAAATCGTTTACGCCAGACGTCTTCAAGGCGCTTAAATTCTGTCTTGGCCAGTTGATCAATTGCCAAGGCGGCATCGGTCTCGGAGACGCCCTTTTGCGCAAGCTCATATCGGATTCGGCGCAGCCCCTGGCGAGCACCTCGGACCCGGGCCAGTGACTCCGCAAACCGAATATCGGATAGCAGTCCCTGCTGCTCTAAAAGATCGAGCACCTCGGCCAGAGACTGCTCGCTCTCGGCTCGGCTGAGAAACCTCTGCTCGAGCTCGTAACGGGAGTGCTCCCTTCGGGCAAGGGCAGACATCACCCTCGCCCGAAGGGCGGCTGAAGAAAGTGGTTCAGTCTTGCTCTGCGACAGCTTGCGCCTCGCCTGCGGGACGGGCCGTGACTCCGAACTTCTCACGGAGTTTGTTTTCGATCTCAAAGGCGATCTCCGAGTTCTGACGCAAGAAATCGCGGGCATTATCCTTGCCCTGGCCGATGCGTTCCCCGTTATAGCTATACCAGGCGCCGGACTTTTCGATGATCTCTGCGTCTGAGCCGAGATCAATGATCTCGCCCTCACGAGAAATGCCTTCGCCATACAGAATATCGAAGCAGGCTGCCTTAAAGGGGGGCGCAACTTTGTTTTTGACCACTTTCACCTTGGTCTCGGAGCCGGTGACTTCGTCACCTTTTTTGATCGATCCGACCCGGCGAATATCCAGCCGAACTGAGGAATAAAACTTAAGCGCATTGCCGCCTGTAGTGGTCTCTGGATTGCCAAACATGACACCGATTTTCATACGAATCTGGTTGATGAAGATCACCAGCGTATTGGTGCGATTGATATTGGCCGTTAGCTTACGCAGGGCCTGAGACATCAGTCGGGCCTGCAGTCCCGGCAATGAATCGCCCATTTCTCCCTCGATCTCTGCCTTAGGCGTGAGGGCAGCAACCGAGTCCACCACAATCAGATCAACCGAGCCCGATCTCACCAGGGCATCGACGATTTCTAGGGCCTGCTCGCCTGTATCCGGCTGAGAGATGAGTAACTCAGAGAGGGTAACTCCAAGCTTTTGGGCGTATTGCGTATCGAGGGCATGCTCCGCATCGACGAAGGCGCATGTGCCGCCGATCTTTTGCATCTCTGCAATCACCTGAAGGGTAAGGGTGGTCTTGCCCGAGGACTCAGGACCGTAGATCTCGACGATGCGGCCCCGAGGCAGTCCGCCCACCCCCAGCGCCAGATCAAGTCCGAGCGATCCAGTAGACACGACCTGGACATCAGGGGCGACCTCGTTTTCGCCCATTCGCATGATAGAGCCCTTGCCGAATTGTTTTTCGATCTGGGACAGGGCGGCCTGAAGGGCCTTGGCCTTTTCAGCACGGGTTTTGGCGTCTTGTTTTTCTTGCATGGAATGGATCCTTTGGCGTGGTGGTAGGGGCGGGTCGCCCGAAAGGTGATAGAAAAATATTACTGTATATAAAACCAGGTTACAAGGGGTGGTGTCATTCTAGGCAGGCGCCCCCGTCCCAGACCATCCCCAGAACGACCTAGACCCTGCAAAGCCTGGCAAACAGTCCAGCGATCGCCCAGGCACAGGCCTGGCGCTGAACCGCAGCCCGATCCCCGGTGAAGAAACGACGCTCGGTTTCCACCCCACTGGGCCCCGCCCAGGCAAAGCAGACCGTACCCACTGGCTTACCCGGCTGTCCGCCCTGAGGGCCGGCGATCCCGGTGATGGCAAACGAGAAGAGATGCTCGGGCACGTGTTTGATCGGGCCGGCGAGAATCCGGCGGTGCTGGCGACGCACGCCATCGGCCATCTCCACCGCTGTCTCGGTGCTGACGGCGCCCGCGTGTCGCAGCGTCGAGTCCTTTACCGACAGCAGCCCCGATTTGACCTCGTTGGCATAGCTCACGATGCCACCGTCGAACCAGCGGCTCGAGCCAGCAATCGCCGTAATCCAGTGACTGGCCAGTCCGCCGGTGCAGGACTCCGCCACCATCAGACGGCCCTTCAGACGCAACAATCCAAATGCCACCGCAAGGCCATGCACCATCGCCTGCCGGTCTATCTGGGCCGCAGGAGTATCGCCGCTCACCACCACCATCCCTCCACCAGGTGTGCGAGCCGCAACAACACTGCACAGGTCAGCAAGGTGTACGCTGCAGCCGCGAGATCGTCCAACATAACACCCCAGCCATCACGACTGAGACGATCAATCGTCCGTATCGGAGCAGGCTTCACAATGTCAAAGAATCGAAAGAGGACAAATCCTACCGCCTCAATGAGCCATTCAGGTACGTTACCCATAGCGTGAATGCCAGCAGGATCACTTGCCTTCGGCAAAATCCACAGGACAAGCCAGAAGGCGATAATTTCATCCCACACCATCGACGCGTCATCCACACGGCCCAAGGCTTTTCCAGTAATCGTGCAGGCCCAGGCGCCCAGAACACAGCCTGCGCCGATGCATAACGCCCATGAAAAATCGGTCATGAACGGATCGACCATTAAGAAAAGAACCCAGGCCCACAAAGTCGCAATCGTGCCGGGTGCGTACGGAAAGAGTCCGCAGCCAAATCCAAATGAAATGAGATGCGCAGGATGGGACAGTAGGCCCACATGAACCGTGGCCGTCGCTTCGCTCAGAGCGGTCGGCTGGTTAGAAGTGCCGGAATCCGCCACCTGAAATCCTTTGCTGCCATGGTGCGGGTATCGGCTGCCCCGCCGTGTTAACCCAGTCAATCTGCGGCCCATCGCGGCCCGACTCGACATGCCCGATTCGCGATAGAGCAAGTCCGAGCGCTGCACCGATTGACCGAATCGCAGCGCGTTCACGCTGCGGCGCGCCGAATAACAGCTCATATTCATCGCCACCCGTAATCGCGATACAGATCGCATCTGCCCGCGACAACGCTGCCGACTCTATCGATGCCGTCACGCTGGGGCCCATCGGTAAGGACTCCCAATTCAATACAGCCTTCAAGGTCTCTGGAGCGGCATCACGATTCCGTGCACCGTTACACAAATGCATGATCTCTGACTGTAGGCCATCAGAGATATCAATGGCGGCCGAGGCAACGCCGCGCAGCCGCATTCCCAATTCGATACGGGGCTGCGGCCAGTTCAGCTTGGGGTCCTCCGCATTGCGGGAGACGGCATAGGCGGCGTCACCGAGATGGCCGGAGATCCAGAGATCGTCTTCCGGCTGCAGCCCATCGCGTCGCAAGGCCTCTCCGAGCGGAACCGCGCCCAGTATGGCGACAGAAAATACTTCCGGTGCATCCGCTGGCACCGCGGTTGTATCCCCGCCAATGAGCGGGCATGCTGAATCGCGGGCTAAAGATAGCAGGCCATCGAGAAACCGCTCCATCCAATCGGGCCGTATATCGCGCAGGCCTGCCGATAACGTAAACCCCAGCGGACGTGCCCCCATGGCTGCAAGATCAGAGAGATTCACGGCCAGCACTTTATGGCCGAGGGCCCGCGGATCCACTCGAGAAAGATAATGTCGGCCCTCGATCAACATATCGCTGGCCATCGCGACCTGCTCGTTGGCTGCAAGCGGCGGCAGTAACGCCGCATCATCACCGATGCCCAGCGCCTGCGGATGCCGATAAAACGGCTGGCCACGCGCTGCCTGCGCCTTTAGGAACTGATCAATAAATTCAAATTCACCCAGGCTAGCCATGGGGACGAAGTTGCGCCGCTAGCTTATCGAGCACCCCATTGATGTATTTGTGCCCATCAGTTCCGCCAAAGGATTTTCCGAGTTCAATGGCCTCGTTGATGATGACCCGATACGGCACCTCAGGCATATGCAAAAGTTCATAAGTTGCCAGCAGCAAAATCGCATGCTCGACAGGAGATAACTCGCCAATCGGCCGATCACACTGGGCAGAGAACTGGCCTCTCAGCGAGGCACTCTCACGAATCGCACCATGCAATAGCCGATCAAAATAGTCCTGATCACATCGATCATAGGCCTGCTGTTCTCGCAAAAACGCATCGATTGCCCCGGCGTCCTCGCCACTGACCAGCCATTGATACAGGCCCTGGACGGTCAAGCTTCGGGATGCACGCCGGGCACCCCGAGAGGTCGGATCCGGCCGGCTATTCGTCATCGCCACTCAGTTGATCATCAATCGCAAATAATAAATTCGCCATCTCGACTGCCACCTGCGCACAGTCACTGCCTTTGATCGGTGCACGTATGGCTGCCTGCGCCTCGTCCTCGGTCGTCAGAATGCCGTTGGCAATTGGAATATGAAACTCGAGTGCCACGCGAGAGATGCCGGCGGCAGACTCGTTGGAGACCAATTCAAAGTGGTAAGTCTCCCCACGAATCACCGCGCCAAGCGCGATGAGGGCATCAAAGCGGCCCGTCTCCGCGAGCTGAGACAAGGTCAGCGGCACCTCGAGTGCACCCGGTACCGTGGTGATCAGAATGTCATTTTGGTCTACCCCGAGTCGCAACAACTCTTGTACGCAGGCCTCGCGCATCGCGCTGCCCACGGACTCATTAAATCGTGCCTGCACGATTGCAATCCGCAGGCCCTCGCCCTCCAGGTCGATCTTCAGTTCATTCATGGGCCTCTCCGCCAAGATATCCGGTCACTTCTAAACCAAACCCCATCATGCTGGGCATTTTTTTCGGCTGGGACAAGACACGCATTTTCCCCACACCAAGATCTCGAACAATCGCAGCCCCAAGCCCATAGTTGCGCAACTGAACACTGGCACCCGGTTGTGACACCGTCGATGCGATCGCCATGGTCTTTTCAAGCAAGGTATCTGCCGACGGTGCGCAGTTCAACAGCACAACCACGCCAACGCCGTGCCGTCGGACCTCCTGCAGGGCCTGGGGCAGGCTCCAGCTATGTGACGTACGGCCTGTCTCGAGCGCATCAATGACCGTGAAAGGCTCATGCACCCGGACCAGGCACTCTTGATCAGCCCGGGGCGATCCCAACACGAGGGCCAGATGGGGCTGGCGGGCCGCGCGATCACGATACGTCACCAGCCGAAAAGGGCCCTGCGCAGTCTGTATTTCGCGTTCAGAGAGCCGTGTCACAAGGCTCTCATGGGCACTTCGATACTTAATCAGGTCGGCGATAGTGCCAATTTTTAATCCATGCGTCCGCGCAAATTCCACTAGATCAGGAAGCCGGGCCATCTCGCCATCATCTTTAAGAATCTCACAGATCACCGCCGCAGGCTCAAGACCCGCTAGCGCAGCGAGATCGCAGCCGGCCTCGGTATGTCCCGCACGCGCCAGCACACCACCCGACTGGGCCATGAGCGGAAAGATATGTCCCGGCTGGACCAGATCTTCCGGACGTGCAGCGGAAGCCACCGCTGCCGCAACCGTTGTCGCGCGATCTGCGGCGCTGATCCCTGTGGTCACACCGTGGGCGGCTTCAATCGACACCGTAAACGCCGTGCCGTGCGACGAACGGTTATCGCTGACCATCAGCGGCAGATTCAACTGCCGGCATCGTTCCTCAGTAAGCGTGAGGCAGATTAATCCACGGCCATGCTTGGCCATAAAGTTAATGGCATCGGGCGATACGCAAGACGCAGCCATCACCAAATCACCTTCGTTTTCGCGATCCTCATCGTCGACAAGGATCACCATTCGGCCCGCCCGGACCTCAGCAATCAATTCGGCAGCGTCTGCAAGAGAATAGTTTGGCATGTCCTATGGAGTCTGATGAATTCGGGCAAGGATACGCTCGACCTGCTTGGCAAGCTGATCGACCTCTATATTGACTGCATCTCCTGGCCGACGCAGGTGGAGCACGGTCGCCTGCCAGGTATGCGGAATCAGATTGATGCTGACATCGCAGCCATCGGGATGGTCCAGAACCCGGTTCACCGTTAGGCTGACACCATCACATGCAATCGATCCCTTTTCGCTGACATAGGCAGCCATGGATGTCGGCAGGGTCACCACCAGCTCGTGCGACTCTCCCTGCGGGGTCACTGCACGCACCCGGCCGGTGCCATCCACATGGCCACTGACCCAGTGCCCGCCAAGACGATCGCTGGCCCGCATCGCCTTTTCCAAATTAACCGGGCCCGGATGATCCAAGCCTGCGGTTCGATTCAGGCTCTCGCGCGAGACATCGGCCTGAAAACTGTCTCCACTCATGTGTACAACAGTCATGCAGGCACCATTGATCGCGATCGAATCACCGATGCGCACATCGCTGACATCGAGCCGCCCACACGAGACGGTAATCCGAAGGCCGATTCCATCACCACCCCAGGCCACCTGTGCGGGAACGACCGAGGTGATTTCACCAACGGCCTGAACAATTCCAGTAAACATGGCAGCAGTCTAGTCCTGAGGTGCCGTTTTCACCAGGCGAAGGCGAAGCGCCTCTCCGATCGACGTGCGCTCTTTCCACCGCCAACGTGGGGGCTCATCCAGACTGGCCCATGGGCCAATGCCTGCCGCCACCGGAAGTCCATCACCCATAAACATTGGTGCAACATACATCAGCCACTCATCAATCAACTGAAGGCGCATCATCGCACCCGTCAGCTGGGCGCCGCCCTCCACATGAATCTCGTTGCACTCTCGACGGGCAAGCTCCTGCATCAATGCAGTCAGATCCAGCTTTGCACCCGGTAGCTCTGTCGGAAGGCGAATGACCTCAACGCCACGGGCCTGAAGCATTTCTCGCTTGTCACGATAGACCGGAAGATCGAGATCAATACAGACCCCGATCAGGGCGCCACCACCAGACAGAATACGGGCCTCAGGATCAATTTCAAAACGTGTGTCGACCACCACGCGCAGGGGCTGCCGAGATGTTGACACCGCACGGACATTCATCTCAGGATCATCTTTTCTCACAGTGCCAATGCCGGTGAGAATCGCGCAGGCCCGCGCACGCCAGGCGTGGCCGTCTTCCCGTGCAGGCAAATCGGTGATCCACTGGCTTGTGCCATCGGCAAGCGCCGTACGGCCATCTAATGACATCGCGGTCTTGGCCCGGACCCAAGGCAGCCCGGCACTCATGCGCTTGATAAATCCAGGGTTGAGATCGGCAGCCTCCTCGGCGAGTAATCCGCAGCGCACATCGATCCCCGCATCGCGAAGGGCCTGCAGTCCACGGCCTGACACCCGGGGGTTTGGATCCTGCATGGCCACGATTACCCGCTCGACGCCTGCAGCGCGCAAGGCCTCAGCACAGGGCGGCGTGCGGCCAAAATGACTACATGGCTCTAGCGTGATGTAGGCGGTAGACCCTGCCGCCCGATGTGTTCCGGCCTGGGCGATCGCTAAGACCTCGGCATGCGGTTCGCCCGCCCGCTGATGCCATCCAGTGCCCACCACAGCGGCGGCCTTCACGAGGACACAGCCCACCCGAGGATTGGGTGTCGTGGTGTTCATACCCAGGGCGGCAAGTTCCAGCGCCTGACGCATGAAGGCTTCATCCTGCGGTGTATACATTTATTTCTTTTTCTTGTTCACGCGTTTAGCTGTGCCGCGGGTACTAACCTCAGCAACAAGCTCCTGAAACTCGGCGACATCCTGAAAACTGCGATAGACCGAAGCAAATCGGACATAGGCCACCTTATCGAGTTTCTTAAGTTCTGCCATCACAAGCTCTCCGATACGCTGGGATGCCACCTCGCGCTCCCCGCTGGCAGCCAACTGCTCCTCAACTCGACGAACAGCAGCATCCAGAATTTCTGCTGAGACCGGACGTTTGCGAAGCGCCAATGCAAAACTCGCACGCAATTTTTTCTCATCAAACTCAAGCCGCGCGCCATTCTTTTTTACGACCGTCGGCAGCGATAGCTCGATACGCTCAACCGTTTTAAATCTGCGGCCACAGGCCAGACAGCGTCGACGGCGTCGAATCTCCACACCGTCTTCGGACACCCGGGTCTCGGTAACCTGGGTATCCTCCGATGCGCAGGCAGGGCAGCGCATGATGCTGTGATTCCTGTCTAGCGATACACGGGAAACCGTGCCGTCAGCGCCTCCACCTGCGATCTGACTCGTCCGATGATCGCGGCATCTTCGGGGGCCTCTAGGACATCGGCAATCAGACCACCCACCAGACGCATCTCCTCGACACCGAACCCACGCGTTGTGCACGCAGGCGTGCCAAGCCGGATCCCACTGGTCACCATCGGTTTTTCCGGGTCATTCGGAATCGCATTCTTATTCACCGTGATGTGGGCGGCGCCCAGGGCAGCCTCGGCGGCCTTTCCAGTAATGCGCTTGGCGCGCAGATCCACCAGCATGACGTGGCTCTCCGTACGGCCCGAGACAATTCGCAGTCCGCGGGCGACCAGCGCCTGGGCGAGTGCCTGGGCGTTATCGATAATCTGCTGCGAGTAGATCTTGAACTCCGGCTTGAGCGCCTCACCAAAGGCGACCGCCTTGGCCGCAATCACGTGCATTAACGGGCCACCCTGCAGCCCCGGAAAGACAGCACTGTTAATGGCCTTCTCGTGTTCAGCTTTCATCAGAATGATGCCGCCACGCGGACCACGCAGGCTCTTATGCGTTGTAGAGGTCACGACATCTGCATGCGGCACCGGATTGGGGTAGACCCCACCCGCAATCAATCCCGAGTAGTGGGCCATGTCGACCATAAAGATGGCGCCGATTTCTTTGGCTACCCGTCCAAACCGGGCCCAGTCCGTCTTCAACGCATAGGCCGATGCACCCGCGATCAGCAGACGGGGGCGATGGGTGCGCGCAAGGGACTCCATCTGGTCGTAATCAATTTCCTCTTTCGCGTTTAGGCCATAGGGAACGACGTTGAACCACTTGCCCGACATATTCAATGGCATGCCATGCGTCAGGTGGCCACCCTCGGCCAACGAGAGTCCCATGATGGTGTCGCCCGGCTTCAGAAATGCAAAGAACACCGCCTGGTTGGCCTGTGCACCGGAGTGCGGCTGGACATTAGCCGCTTCAGCGCCGTAGATTTTCTTCAGGCGATCAATGGCCAGCTGTTCGACAACATCCACATGCTCGCAGCCGCCGTAATAACGTTTTCCGGGATAGCCCTCGGCGTATTTATTCGTGAGCTGCGAGCCCTGGGCGGCCATAACCGCAGGGCTTGCATAGTTCTCGGATGCAATCAGCTCAATATGATCCTCTTGGCGCTTGTTCTCTGCCGCGACCGCAGCAGCAACCTCAGGATCATGTTGGGCAAGCGGGAGTGCGCGATCAAACATAAGCTTTCCTATTCAATTGAGAAGATGGTTGAGAATTTACCGACAGCAGGCACCACTGAAACCAGAGCACACCGTAGATCAGGTGGGCAGTCAAAAGATGAACCGGCTGCGCAACCGCTGGAAAGCCAAGGTGATTTAGAGCGCCGCCAAGCAACATCTCAAAAACTACAAGGGCGACGAGTCCGATGGAGGCGTGTCCGACCACCGTTAGACGAAGCGGTGATCGCAACACCCGCACAGTCAGCAGGCCCGCAAGCAGCAGAATCACCCAGGAAAAGGAGCGGTGAACGTAGAAAATCTGTGGCACCCGTTCGATCCACTGATTGCGCTCAAGCTCGGTGGCGCTCCTGCTGATCAGGTCTACGCTTTCACGAATCTGCAGGCCCAGCACGATCTGGATTACCAGTGCGGCCAGCGTCATCAGAATCAGAGGACGAAACCAGCTGGGAAGCCCCACGCCAGAAGCCCGCACCAGCTGCATCGACAGCCGGTCCCGCGCTGCCCGCGTTGTCGCATAGATCAACGCCATCTGCACTGCAAAGGCACCCGCCATATGCAATGAGATCACTACCGGCTTAAGGTTTGTAGCAACCACCTTCGAGCCTAGCCAGCCATTGAACGCAACCGATACGAGGGCAAGGATCGCCACCCAGAATACTGGCGGATCCACGCGACGATATCGGGCGCTGACAGCAACAAAACCAATAATCAGAAATCCGATGGTCACACCCACGAGCCGGTTCACGTATTCGATCCAGGTCTTCACCGGATCAAAAGGTGCTTTGTCGTAGCCACGGTCAGCGTAGATCTCGCGCCAATTCGGCGGCAGTTGCTGCTCATCTGTTGGCGGAATCAACTGACCGAAGCAAAGCGGCCAGTCCGGGCAGCCCATACCGGCGCCGGTCGCGCGCACCGTACCCCCGACAAGAATTAAAAAGTACACCGCCACAATGGCAATCAGACCGGCGATGAACACCGGACGATCTATACGGCCTGACATAAACGGACTCATGCTGAGATGCAGACCCGTGCGAATTTTCGTTTGCCGATCTGCAGGACATAAGTACCCGCATTGAGCTGAAGTTGGCGGTCGACGACTTTCTCACCATCGATGCGAACTCCGCCCTGCTCAATATTCCGAATAGCTTCGGCGGACGATGGCGCCAGGCCCGACTGCTTCAGCGCGGAGACAATCCCCAACGGCGCACCTCCCAAGGCAATCTCGGATATGTCATCCGGGATCGCGCCCTGTCTGAATCGGGCCTCGAAATCCTCCAGTGCCCCGAGAGCCGCCGTCCGGCTATGAAACCGCTCTACGATCTCCAAGGCGAGATCGACTTTGACATCGCGCGGATTTCGACCGCCCGCCACTTCAGACTTCAACGCAGCGATCGCCGACAGGGAGCGAAAAGACAGCAGCTCCAGATAGCGCCACATCAGCGCGTCTGAAATAGACATCAATTTGCCAAAGATGTCTGAAGGTTTTTCCAAAATACCAACATAGTTACCTTTGCTCTTGCTCATCTTCTCGACGCCGTCAAGCCCAACAAGAAGCGGCATAGTCAGAATACATTGGGGCTCCTGGCCCTCTTCACGTTGCAGCTCCCGGCCTACCAGCAGATTGAATTTCTGATCGGTTCCCCCCAGCTCGAGATCGGCTTTTAGCGCAACCGAGTCGTACCCCTGAACGAGCGGATAGAGAAACTCATGGACCGATATCGGGGTGCCGCTTTTATACCGTTTGGTGAAGTCATCGCGCTCAAGCATTCGCGCGACTGTGTAGCGGGCCGCCAAGGTAATCATGCCGCGGGCGCCGAGGGCATCGTTCCACTCAGAGTTGTATCGAATCTCGGTCTTATCGGCATCCAGCACCATCGATGCCTGATTGAAATAGGTTTCCGCGTTGGCGCGAATCTCTTCAGGCGACAACGGCGGCCGAGTGGCATTACGGCCAGTGGGATCACCGATCAAGGCCGTAAAGTCGCCAATCAGAAAGATCACGGTGTGGCCCAAATCCTGAAGCTGCCGAAGCTTATTGAGCACAACGGTGTGGCCGAGATGCAGATCTGGTGCGGTCGGGTCAAGCCCCAGCTTCACCCGAAGCGGCCGGCCCGACTGCTCGCTGCGCATGAGTTTGTCCGCAAATTCGCTGGCCACCAGCAGCTCCTCGCAGCCGCGCATCACTGTCTCCATGGCATGGGCAACCCCCGGGGACATCGCCGGCATTGTTCCGGCCGCATCGGTCGGAGAGGGATGAATCGCGGATTTCACAGGGGTTCTCGCCAGGAGGAAAAGGCTAGAATTTTAGCCCTTATGGTCCGCATTCCCTTTCGTCACCCCGAACGCCTGTGGACGCTTGGCCCGGCCTTCTTTGGCATTGCCATGGCGGCCATTACGGCCTTTGGTTTGTCAGGAATTTCAGAGGCTGAATCGCGGGTGCTGAATCAGCAGGTCGCCGTCGAACTGCGTCCGGAGGCACTCGACCAACAGATTAAGGCACTCGCCGCCCACGGGCTTGAGCTCACCCGAGAAGACGAAGTCAGAAAGAATGACTCTGTCGACAGCCTGCTGGAGCGGCTCGGCGTGGATGACCGAGACGCGCGTCAATATCTCAGAAAGGATATTCGGACGGCGGCTGTCCTTCGCGGCAATGTCGGCCAGACGGCCTTGGTCCGGACCGACCTGGAGGGCCGGCTTCTGCGCCTTCAGTTGCTGAATAAGCTCGATGCCTGGATCGTTGAGCGCACAGGCGAGGGGCAGTTCACGACGCGGTCCGCCAGGCTCGGCTCTGAGATTCGCATCGAACATCGGTCGGTCCAGGTCGGACGATCCTTTTTCGGTGCCATGGACGAGGCCGCTGTGCCCGAGCCGATCACAGAACAGGTGGTCACGCTCTTTGAGTCCGACATCGACTTTCGGCGACAGGTAAGCGCCGGGGATATTGTCCGGGTAATTTACGAAAATCAGCTGGTCGGTGGGCGTGATATTGGCGCCTACAAGCTGCTCGCCGTGCGGTTTGAGGCCGGGCAAAAGACCTTCGAGGCACTGTATTTCGAGAACCCTGACACCGGCAAAGGAAACTACTACGACGCCCAAGGCCGGTCCGTCAAACGTGGGTTTCTTGCAGAACCTCTGAGATACACCCGAATGTCGTCTGGATTCACCACCTATCGCCTGCATCCTTTATTCGGTGATCCGCGGGCCCATCGTGGCGTCGACTATGCCGCGCCACATGGCACACCGGTTCGAACCGTCGCCGATGGTGTGGTCGTCTCCAAAGGATGGAGCACTGGCTACGGCAATACGGTAGAGATCAAGCATAACGAACGTTACTCCACCCTCTACGCACACCTCAGCGACTACGCCCCCAAGCTCGCCCGTGGAAAAAATGTCGCCATGGGAGAAGTCATCGGCTATGTCGGCACCACCGGGTGGGCCACCGGCCCGCATTTGCACTACGAGTTTCGCGTCAACGGCCGACACGTCGACCCTAGCCGCATCATCGCCGAGAACCCGCAGGTGCCCAGTCTCACAGGCAATGCGCTTAAGCGTTTTGAACTGACCGCGACCGATCTGCGCGGCAGGCTCTCTCTGCTCGATAACGTCAACACCGCCCGGGCCCAATAGGCCATGAAACACATCGCAGGCGTAATGACCGGCACCAGCATGGATGCCATTGATGTCGCCATTCTAGAAATCGGTGAGACCGTCACTCTGGGACAGATCCAGCCCGAGCTGAGCCTCCGCGGGTTCTTCTCGCGGCCCATTGACGCCGCCCTGCGCGAGACGCTGATGGAGCTTCAGCAACGCGGCGACGATGAGCTTCATCGCAGTGCCCTGATTGCCAATAGCTATGCCGATGCAGTCAGTCGGACGGTGCTCGAGGCGCTGACATCGTTGAATCTTCGTAGCGGTGACCTCACAGCGCTTGGCGTGCACGGCCAGACCCTGCGGCATCAGCCGCGGCTTGGCTATACGATTCAACTCAACGCACCCGCTCGTATCGCCGAGACTACCGGCATTACGGTGGTCTCTGACTTTCGCAGCCGAGACATTGCCGCAGGTGGGCAGGGGGCACCGTTGGTACCCGCATTTCATCAGGCGATTTTTTCCGATCCGGTCGAACAGCGCGCCATCGTGAATATCGGCGGTATCGCCAACATCACATGGCTGGGCGCGCCCGTGCTTGGATACGACACCGGGCCAGGGAATATCTTGATGGATGGATGGGTACAGCGCCATCTTGGCGTCGATTTCGATCACGCGGGCAGCTGGGCCGCGTCGGGGCACCTGCATAAGGGACTGCTCGCCGCCATGCTTGGGGATCCGTTTTTTTCCTACGCGCCGCCAAAAAGTACGGGCCGCGACCTCTTTAATTCGGCGTGGATTGAGACATTTCTCTGCCAGTCCGCCTTTAAAGCAATCGGCCCAGCCGATGTCCAGGCGACGCTGCTCGCGCTGACCGCCAGCAGCATTGCCAATGAGATTGGGCGACTTGAATCACAAGCGAAAAAGTCGGGGCGGCCACGATGCGACCGCGTTCTGATCTGTGGCGGGGGTGCCCGCAACGCTGCCCTGCTGCACGGTCTCGCGCAATCGATCAATAAATCAACGGGCCATCCCGTGCCGGTAGAATCGACTGAAGCGCTTGGCTGGCCTCCCCAGGCCATCGAAGCAGCTGCGTTTGCCTGGCTCGCCCATCAGGCCCTCAGTCGCAACGCTGCCAGTATCCCGAGCGTGACGGGCGCAATTGGCCCACGTATTCTTGGCAGCATCACACCGGCCTGAGCACGTGCAGGCCTGAACGCTTAGGCCTGTCGAACGTCCAGCCGCTCGTCGAGCCACTCCAGCCAATGTCGAACAGGAATCTCAGTGCCCGACTGCAGATGGGTAATGCAGCCAATATTGGCCGACAGAATCATCGCCGGCTGATGGTGTGACAGTGCGGAGAGTTTGCGCTGCTTGAGCTCGCCGGACAACGCGGGTTGGAGCACCGAATACGTGCCCGCGGAACCACAGCAGAGATGACTATCGGCAACCGGCACCAGTGTTGCCCCCAAGGCAGTCAGCAAACGCTCGACCGCGCCCTTAATCTTTTGGCCGTGCTGTAGCGTACATGGCGGATGGAAGGCTACTCGTTCACCACGGCCCGCATCTCCGATTCGACCTTTCAATTCAGGCGTAAGCGACTCGAGCAGTTCGATCGGATCTTTGGCGAGTGCACTGATGCGCTGGGCACGCTCGGCATACGCAGGATCGTACGCAAGGAGATGGCCGTAGTCTTTGATCATGACGCCGCAGCCCGATGCATTTACAACAATGGCCTCTATGCGGCCTGCGCTGACATCCGGCCACCAGGCATCAATGTTTCGACGGGCATCGGCTAAACCGCCGTCCGCATCTGCAAGATGGTGCCGAATCGCACCACAGCAGCCTGATTCCGGATGAACCACCGATTCAATTTCAAGCGCATCCAATACACGGCGTGTGGCCGCATCAATTGCGGGAATCATTGCGGGCTGAACACAGCCCTTGAGCAATATCACCCGACGCGAATGGGCCCGCACCGGAATCACTCCGGGGGCACGGTAGGCGGGTACCTTGGCCCGCAAGACTCCGGGAAGCAGCCCGCGAACCAACTGGCCAAGCCGCATCGCCGGCCCGAACCAGGTTGATGTCAGGCCCGCCTTTAGGGCCTGTCGCATCCACCGTTGGCCGGCAGGTCGCGCAATGCGTGCCTCGATCCACTCTCGTCCGATATCCACGAGCTTGCCGTATTCAACCCCCGAGGGGCATGTGGTCTCACAATTGCGGCACGTCAGACAACGATCTAAATGGATCTGCGTCTCGCGCGTGACCTCGACCCCCTCGGCCAGCTGTTTAATTAGATAGATCCGTCCGCGCGGACCATCACGCTCATCCCCGAGGATCTGATAAGTCGGGCAAGTCGCCGTACAAAAGCCGCAGTGCACGCAGCGACGAAGAATCTCCTGTGCAGTCAAACCCTCTGGCGTATTGGCATAGCGTGGTGCGAGCGTAGTTTCCATGGCACAAGTCGATTAGAGTCCGGCGTACATCCGGCCGGGATTAAAAATGCACTGACCATCAAGCTCTTGCTTTAAGCGCTGATGGATTTTCATTAGCGGCGCAGCTGGCTCGGTAAACACGTCGGCCTGCTGTCTTGCATCGTCAGTAGCCGCCCGGAACAGGGTGGCATGACCGCCATGACGCGATGCCCAGGCACGCAGCTGCGCAGCCGGGGCCTGGGTCTTTATCCATCGCAACGCGCCCCCCCACTCCAGCCATTGCTCGTCGTTAATCTCAGTCAGGTGTGGCGTGGTCGACGGGACCGAGAGCCGCCAGAGATGCAGCCCGGGGGCGGCACTGCTCACAGAAAAGAATTCATCCTGCTGGTCACGCAGTCCCTGCCAGAAGGCATCGGCCTGCGCCTGCGGCATGAGCTCACCTCCCAGCTTCTCACGGGCCGAGCGCACGGCTGCCGCTGCGCCCGAGAGCCGCACCCGAAGCCGGCCGGCCTGCCAGCAGGTCGCCGCAAGTGGCAACGGCTGTCCCGCCCACGCATTGGCCCAGTCGATCGCATCCTGCGCGCCCACTTCAAATATCAGCGTGCTGTCTGCTGGCGGGATCGGCAGCACCTTCAGGGATACATCGACAATCAGTCCGAGTACTCCCATCGCACCGGTGTGCAGGCGAGACATGTCATAGCCCGCCACGTTTTTCATTACGGTCCCCCCAAATCGAAGGGCCTGGGCCTGGGCATCGAGAACGGTCATGCCGAGAACGAAATCCTTCGCTGCACCGCTCGACATACGCCGCGGGCCAGACAGGCCCGTCGCGATCATTCCGCCAACAGTACCCCGACCGCCAAATCGCGGCGGATCAAAGGCCAGCATCTGTCGCGACTTGGCCAACAAAGATTCCAGTTCCTGAATCGGTGTGCCACAACGCGCCACCACCACCAGCTCGGCAGGATCGTAGTCCACAACACCTGCGTGCGGAAGCGTCGTCAGCACACGTGCCTCTGGGTTCGTCATGGACCCGTAAAAATCTTTTGAACCCTCGCCACGGATCTTGAGGCCACATCCAGCCCGGCCCGCCTCGAGGATCATCTCCGAGGACTGCCGAATCCAGTCAGGATCAAAGGGTACGGGTGGCGACATTAGAAGCGCGGTAGCTCAGGAAATTTCAATGCGCCACGATGCACATGCATCTTGCCGTATTCCGCGCATCGCGAAAGCGTGGGAATTGCCTTGCCAGGATTCAGCAGGCCAGCAGGGTCAAAGCCGCGCTTCACCGCAAAAAACGCGATCCTTTCCTGGGGTGAGAACTGAACGCACATACTGTTAATTTTTTCGAGGCCCACACCGTGCTCTCCCGTAACGGTGCCACCGTATTCAACGCAGCTCTCCAGAATTTCGGCGCCAAAGAGCTCTGCTTGATGAAATTCACCCGGCTTAGAGGCATCAAACAGAATCAAGGGATGGAGGTTGCCATCTCCCGCATGAAACACATTCATGCAGGCAAGGCCGTACTTGACCTCCATTTCGGCGATCCGATTGAGCATCTCACCAAGCTTGGCCCGAGGAATCGTGCCGTCCATACAGTAGTAATCCGCCGCCACACGGCCTGCCGCAGGAAATGCATTTTTTCTGCCCGACCAGAAACGAAGACGCTGTTCCTCCGTCTCGGAGACCTTCAGATCTGTGGCACCACTGTCCGAGAGCACGGCCTTCATGCGGCCAATCTCCTCCTCTACCTCCTCCGGGGTGCCATCCGATTCACACAATAAGATTGCCTTCGCCTGTAGATCGTAGCCAGCGTGAACAAATTCCTCCACGGCCCGGGTCATCTTCTGATCCATCATTTCCAGACCCGCCGGAATAATGCCTGCGGCAATCAAATTCGCAACGGCGTGGCCTGACTTTTCGACATTGTCAAAGGACGCCATGATGACCCGGGCAAGCTGTGGTTTTGGAATCAGCTTCACCGTAACTTCGGTCACGACAGAGAGCATGCCCTCTGAGCCAATCACCAAGGACAATAAATCAAGGCCAGGTGCATCCAAGGCCTCGGATCCAAACTCAACAATCTCGCCTTCGATGGTGACGGCACGAATGCGCAGCACGTTGTGGACCGTCAGTCCATATTTCAGGCAATGCACACCGCCCGAATTCTCTGCAACATTGCCGCCAATGGAGCAGGCAATCTGCGAGGAAGGATCGGGGGCGTAGTAGAGCCCATACGGAGCGGCCGCATCGGAGATCGCCGCATTTCTCACCCCCGGCCGTACCCGCGCCGTTCGCGCAGCCGGATCAATTGACACGATTGTGTTCAGTCGGGCCAAGGACAAAATCAGTCCGCCACGATGCGGCGTTGCGCCACCCGATAAGCCGGTACCCGCCCCCCGGGCCACCACCGGCACATCCAGACGATGGGCCAGCTTCAGAATCTCCACCACCTGAGACTCCTGCGTCGGCAAGACAACGACCGAGGGCATCTGACGATAGCCCGCAAGGCCATCACACTCGTAGGGCCGCAAAGCCTCATCGGTGGTCAGGATATCCTGGGCTGGCAGGATGTCCCGAAGTGACTGAATCAGCGCCGCCCGCTTCGAGGCCGGCATCGGCTGGGTAAAGTCTGCAAACCTAAGCTCACCGAGGTGAAGTTCTCTGGGGGCATTCATTTTTGTTCGGAAAACTGCAAAAGGCAGCAGTTGATGTTCGTTAGAATGCTTCAATTCTAGAGCAACCCTGGCACCAATACCCATCGATGGCCAATCGACTCTCCGCAATTACTACCCGCACAGGCGATGACGGCACGACCGGCTTGGGCGATGGAACGCGAATCTCTAAGGATCACGCGCGCATCAATGCGATTGGCGATGTCGATGAACTTAACAGCACGATCGGACTGCTGCTCTGCGAGCCGCTTCCCCAAGAGGTTCGCCAGATATTGATCGAAGTGCAGCATGATTTATTCGATGTCGGCGGTGAGCTGTCGATTCCGGGATTTGAACTGCTGCAGAATGCGCGCATTGCGGCACTTGATCAGACCCTTGCGTCTTGGAACGCATCGCTGCCACGCCTGGCAGAGTTCATTCTTCCAGGCGGCTGCAGGGCATCGGCCCTTGCCCATGTATCCCGCACTGTCGCCCGTCGTGCGGAGCGCAACGCCGTGCATCTGCGCAACGCATCCCCCGTGCGCAATGAGGTTATTCAGTATCTGAATCGGTTGTCGGATCTTCTCTTTGTTGCCGCACGACGGCTAAACCGAAGCCCAGAGTGCCAAGGCGCGGGCGAAGACGTCCTCTGGAAACGGGACCGTCAGAGCCCGACCGAGGCCTAACACAACAGTTTTGTCAGCTGTGATTGGGGGCGGCAAGCTTCAGCCGCCGCGCCTGCACAGCAGCCGAGAGCGTTGCAAGAATCTGAAGGCTGCCCTCCCAGTCGATGCATCCATCGGTAATGCTCTGGCCATAGGTCAATGGCTTGCCGGGCACGAGGTCCTGACGGCCGCCCACCAGATGGCTTTCCACCATCACTCCGAACACACGCTGCTCACCGCCAGTGAGCTGTTGGGCAATGTTCTCGGTAACCGCAAGCTGGTTCTCGGGTTTTTTGTTGCTGTTTGCATGGCTCATATCGATCATCAGCCTACAGGCCATATTCGCAGCGGCTGATTCCTTGCACGCAGCATCGACACTGGCCGCATCAAAGTTCGGCTGTTTACCGCCACGAAGAATGACATGACAGTCCTCATTACCGCCCGTCGACACAATTGCGGAATGACCGGCTTTGGTCACTGACAGAAAATGATGCGAGTGCGCAGCAGCCTTGATGGCATCGATCGCAATGCGCAGATTGCCATCAGTGCCATTTTTGAATCCGACGGGGCACGACAGCCCAGAGGCAAGCTCACGATGCACCTGAGACTCGGTAGTGCGCGCCCCGATCGCCCCCCAGGACACGAGATCCGCGATGTATTGCGGGGAGATCATGTCAAGAAACTCGGTACCCGCCGGGAGTCCAAGTTCGTTAATCCGCAACAAGAGTTCGCGGGCGGTGCGCAGGCCAAGATTAATGTCGTAGCTGCCATCGAGCCTTGGGTCGTTAATCAGGCCCTTCCAGCCAACTGTAGTCCGCGGTTTTTCAAAATAAACGCGCATCACAATCTCGAGATCGGCGGCATAACGCTGCCGCTGCTCCTGAAGCCGTCCAGCATATTCAAGAGCGGCCTTTGTATCGTGAATGGAACACGGGCCGATGATGACCAACAGACGGTCATCCATTTCATGAAGAATGCGATGGATCGCCTGGCGGGTCTCACTGACCCGATGGGCGGCGGCCGGGGAGATTGGGAACTCGCGGATCAGGTGAGATGGAGGTGAAACCTCTTTGATCTCACGAATCCGCAGGTCATCGGTGCGCGGCGTTGCCGCAGCATTAGAAGAAGTAGTCATTCCTCTATTTTAGCCGGCGGTCCCCCCCACGGTCAGAGACTCGATTCTCAGCGTCGGCTGGCCAACGCCGACCGGAACACTCTGGCCCTCCTTGCCGCAGGTGCCGACACCCGAGTCCAGCTCGAGATCGTTGCCAATCATCGTTACCCGGGTGAGGGCATCCGGGCCATTGCCAATGATGGTCGCACCCTTGACCGGGTACTGAATTTTTCCACCCTCTACCCAGTATGCCTCGGAGGCGGAAAAGACAAACTTTCCGCTGGTGATATCGACCTGACCACCACCGAAGTTGACGGCATATAAGCCACGATCCAAGGAGGCCACAATCGCCTTTGGATCCTCCCTACCCGCGAGCATGTAGGTGTTGGTCATCCGCGGCATGGGCAGATGGGCATACGACTCCCGACGCCCATTTCCTGTGGCTGGCACCTTCATCAACCGCGCGTTTAACGAATCCTGGATGTAGCCCCGAAGGATTCCGTCTTCAATCAAAACATTGCATTGTGTGGCATGGCCCTCGTCGTCGACATTGAGTGAGCCGCGACGATCTTTCAGCGTTCCATCATCCACAACGGTGACGCCTTTGGCTGCCACCTGCTGGCCAATGCGGCCGGAGAATGCAGATGCGCCACGACGATTGAAGTCTCCCTCCAGTCCATGTCCGACTGCTTCGTGCAGCAGCACGCCCGGCCAGCCTGGGCCGAGCACCACCGGCATCGTTCCTGCCGGTGCGGGTCGGGCATCCAGATTCACGATTGCCTGGCGAACCGCATCATCGACATAGTGTTCGATCATCGCGTCCGTAAACATCCCAAGATCCTGACGGCCACCACCGCCACTGCTGCCCTGCTCCCTGCGGCCCTGATGCTCCACGATCACCGTCACCGACAGCCGCACAAGGGGACGCACATCTGCGGCCATCAGTCCATCGCTGCGCAAGACCATTACGACATCGTATTCGCCGGCCAACGATGCCATCACTTGAATCACGCGCGGATCTCGGCCCCGGGCCATCGACTCCACCCGGCCCAACAGATCTACCTTCTGCTGTGCAGTCAGCGCAGCAATAGGATCCGCATCGCTGTAGAGGCATCGCGGCGGCACCGCCAAGGATGGTGATCGAGACAGCTTGGTTTTAGCAGAGCGGCCAGCGCGCGCAATCGCTCGTGTCGTGACGGCGGCCTCATGCAGGGCCTCCGGGCTCAGCACGTCCGAGTATGCGAAGGCAGTCTTTTCGCCACTCACTGCACGAACGCCGACACCCTGATCAATTGAGAAACTACCGCTTTTGACAATGCCCTCATCCAGACTCCATGCCTCGGATCGGGTGTATTGAAAATACAGATCCGCAAAGTCCACCCGGTGGGCAAAGATGTCGGAGAGTGCCCGATGAAGATGGTGCTCATTCAGCCCATAGGGTTCCAACAAAAGATCACGGGCGGTGGCCAGGGAGGAAAGCGCAAGGTCGGCGGGTTTCATGGGAATTAGAAATGGATCGGGGAAGATCACATGACGCGATGTCGTAAGGCTGGCAAGTTTAGGCGAATCTCAGCCAGGCGTGCCGGATCGACCTCGCCCACTACAAGGCCTTCCCCTTCGGGCAGACAGTCCATCACCTCCCCCCAGGGATCCACCAGCATGCTGTGGCCCCAGGTCTGGCGTCCGGTCTCATGCCGGCCGCCCTGGGCGCTGGCCAGGAGATAGCACTGATTCTCGATTGCCCGAGCGCGAAGTAACAACTCCCAGTGGGAACGGCCCGTGGTGGCAGTAAATGCCGCAGGCACCACAATCAGGTCAAGACTGCCAAGTGATCGGTAGAGCTCAGGAAACCGGAGGTCATAGCAGACCGATAGACCCGTGCGGCCCGCGACCGTATCGCACGCGACAGGGGTGTCGCCCGCCTCGATCGTTCTCGATTCATCGTAGGACTCACTGCCTTTGGTGAATGCAAAAAGATGAATCTTGTCGTAGCGTGCACGCTCCTGCCCATCAGGCCCATAGACCAAGACCGAATTGCGGACCCGCCCCGGAACCCCGGACCGTAGCGGGACGGTACCTCCCACCAGCCACACACCGCACTGCAGGGCGGCCTCGGCCAATGCCTGCTGAATCGGTGCATCCGCGCCAAGCCCGTGCGGCTCAGAGATCTGAACCTTGTCGGTTTCAGCGCCCATCAGACAAAAGTATTCCGGCAGTAACACCAGCCTGGCGCCCCGCGCCGATGCCTGTTCAACCCAATATCGCATCCGCGCAAGATTTTCATCCACACGAGGTGTGCTGATCATCTGAATCGCAGCAACGCGTGTCATCTCGACTTCATCTCGGGCGGGTCTGCCCGAAGCTCCCGGGGCACAGAGTCCACCACAGGGTCAACCCAGCTGCCCGTGATCCGGTACTCATAGGAGAGCAGTTCACGAACTGGGTTACGCAGAATGTACTGCGCCACGAATGCCCCGAGCCCAATTGCCGGATTGACCAGGGCCGCATAGCCAAGCGATGCAAGCCCCGCATTAAATTCCGGCAGCACCAGCACGCGCAGGTCCTGCGTCTCACGTCGGATATCCGCTGCGCCCTCCAGCATCACCGATGCCTGAACACCAATGATGCGCAGATTCTGCGTGCTGGCCTGGCCATTAAGAAACTGTAGATCACCGCGAATCCGCTCATAGGTAAATCCCTCGGAAAAAATATCGCGGAAATCGAGTTTGATGCGTCGGGGTAGAGACTGCAGATTCAGCACACTGACCAGTCGGGCCAGACCAGGATCCGCCTTGAGGAACTGGCCTTGCTCGAGGTTCAGACTCAGACTGCCGTTGAGCGCTGCACCCGAAAAATCCAAAGGTGATCCCGCCCAATGCAATCGGCCTTCGATCTTTCCTTTGGTGTCTCGGATGACCTTCGGATAGCCGGAGCGGGCCAATAAGGCGCCGCCATTCTGGACTCTGAGTTCGAGATTCAGCGACGTACGCGACCGTCTTTGGCGGCCCTGCGAGAGCATCGCCCACTGTCCTTGGCCGGAGAGTTCCGCATCCGGGTTCACGATTGAAAAACGAAGAATTTCCCAACTGCGTGTCGTCGCCACAGGTGTGGCCTGCACGTCGAGTCTTCCCCAGGCACGTTCCCCCACACGAAAATCATCCACGCTGAGATCGACAGTCGGCCAATCCTGGGCAATCGCATCAGAGGTTTCGGATATCTCTGACCCATCATCGGGTGCCGGGGCGTCAAGCCAGAGTCGTGTCAGGCGCGCCTGCAGCAGTGCCTGAGAGCGGCCGCCCTTGGCTGCCCTAGTTACGGCCGATGCAGGTGTCCACCGGAACTGCCCGGCCAACTGCGGAGAATCCACGTCAATCACCGTTTCCTTGCGTGCATTTATGCTTCTGATGGCCCGAGCGTTTAAGCGCGGCTGATTGGAATTAACGGTCCATGTCTGGGTTGACGTCGATGCCGTACCGGGTTTGGGTTCCTGATGAACAATGTCGATCCGCAATGCCCAGTCATCCTGCGGCCGTTTACGCAGAGAACCCGGCAGCTCGCTGCCCAGACCTTCCAAGGAGCTGCGAATAACGGTCTTCACTGTAAGCTCTTGTAGATCAATCGTCGCCGTGTAGCGGGTGCTTCCTGAGAACACATTCTTCAATGAAGCCCCAAGGGCATCATCAGCCCATCGCTCAAGCGCAGGGCCCATCGCCTGGCCCTCGACGATAAGACTCTGCATACCGGACGATGTACCCGCCTGGCGTTCCGAATGTTTCGTGCTGATTCGAATCGGGCCGCCTAACGCCTGACCCTGTAATGCCATCTGTGTGATCCCCGCCTGATCAAAACCCACTTCTGCAGATGAGACTGAGATCTCGGGCAGCGCAGACGAGACTCGTAACTGACTGCGTGAAGTCATGAGTCGGCCTGTCACCTGACTGCGCTCAGAAGAGGAGAGATCAAGCCGAAGGCCGAGACTCAGACTCGCCTGTCCGCGGGCGCGCATTTCAGACGTGGCGTCGCGCAGCATGGTGCGCACTGGCGATTGATTTGCGGTGTCCACAAGCCGCTGCAAATCTCCGGAGAGCGCACCATCAACGGCCAATACCGGACGCTGTGACTCCAGATCATCAATACGCGCATCAATATCCGATAGAACCAAGTCATTGAGCCGGGCTCCCTTGGCGAGCGTGCGGAACTGATGACGATCAAAGATGACCTGGGCGCGAATGTTGCTAATTAAGGGCCAGCCCGGCGCTGGCCGTATCACCGCTCCGTCTGTTTCCGCCTGAACGATAAATTTACCTTCAGCAGGATCCCGAAATGGAAACCGCTCCAACGGACCCTTAAGTTCAAATGTCGCGGATGTCGACTTTGCACTCACCAGGCCATCTTTTAACCAGGTGCGCGTATCTCGGCCAGCCACCAGCGGCACATACTGGGCGATTCGCTTGAATTCGGCCCGCGCGACTTTTCCATTGAGCTCGACATTTCCCAAGGTGCCACTGCGCCAGCGATATGCGCCCGACAGCTCAAGTGCAAGATCAGGGTTGGACACAGCAAGTCGACGAATCACGACTTCGGTGGCCGCCAATTCCCCCTTGGGGCCCGCGGCCAAAAGATGCTGCGCTGTCCAGGCGATCTGTCCATCTAGCCGCTCAAATGAAAATGCGGCCGACTCAAATAGGCCGGGCACGCTTAACGCACCCGACCGACTGACCAGGGTGAGCTCTCCAGCCCGCTCATTGGCCTTAATACTGCCGGACAATCCGGAGAAGCCTGGTCGCCGCGCGCCAGGGGCAAGCGTTAAACCCTCAAAGCCCGACTCAATCGCGAAGGCCTTGGCTGTATCGCCCTCCTCCTCCCAGGAGAGCTTCAGATCACTGAGGCTTCCGCCCGGCGCAAGCTCAGAAAGCTGGGCACGAAAGTCATTTGGCAAGGGAATGTGCTCTGTTAGCCACATCGCAGACGCGAGATCAATCGCCTTTGCCGAGACCTGGGCCGACAGTCCCCCCTGTGCCGGGTGATGGGTAACGCTCATGACGGCCGACGGAATCCTCGCCGGCGCCTTCAGCTGAGAGGATTCCAGATGCACATTTGTAAGACTCACCTGCTGATGACGATCGGACAGCCGGGTCTGCACGCGGCCGGTCAGCCGCGTTAACAACATGGGCCGTTTCGGCTTGCCCCACTGAAGCGAAGCCTGAGAAAGATCAAGATCTACCGTTAGATCTTGAAGCGTGCCTGACTTCAGATCGATCCAGGCGCGCATCGCGCCCTGACCCGAATTAACCTTCAGTGGCGCACTCTCGGGAAGATGCACAAACTCAAACAACTCTGAAAGATTCACCCGATCGAACTGAACAAAGGCCTCACCCACCCAGCGCCGAAGATCTGCAGGCTCTCCACCTAGGGCATGACGGAAATCACCCTGCAGCACAAAGCCTTCACCAAGTGATGATGGCGGCGTCGCCTTCAGCGCCCATGCATGATGGAGTCCCAGGTTATTCATGGCAAACGTGAGGTCGCGCAGCCTCGCGGACCGATTCCGAACCGCATCCCGCCAGATGATCTCTCCCGCATCAATGCGAAGTCGGCCCTGCCGCAGCAGCCAGTCCATGGTCTTCGGGTCCGACTGATCCCCCGACAACGGCACACCCGCAATCAGAATCTCGCCATCTGCCCTTCGCTCGGCATATAGCTGTGGGTCCTCCACCCGGATCTCGGAGAACACCGGCTGCCAATGCCAGATTGATGCGATGGATCTCGGGCCAAGAACCGCATTGATCTGGCCCACTGTCAGAACACGGTCGCCATTTGAGCGGGCGATTTCCAGCCGCTCAATCCGAATGCTCGGACGAAACCAGGTTTCCCACTGGGCTGACATCGATCGCACACTCACGGACAGACCACGATCGGCCATCTGCGACTGGAAATCAGAAAACCAGGCCTCCTGACGGGCCGACATGGATGGCCAAAGCCAGACATGCAAGATCAGCAGTGCGAGTGCAGCCAGCGCGGCCGCTGAAGCCGACACAATGGCCGCCGCCTGAAGGAGTAGCCATAGAAAATGTCGAACGCGGCTCGGCGCTTGCGCTAGCATGATCGGGATTCTTGCACAGGACTTCCCGCTTCTCACCCCGCCCGATGCGTCAGAACGGACTTTCTCATCATGACACTGGCACTCCCGATTGACTCAATGCCAGCGCAGGCCCAAGGCTATGAGGCCGCCTGGCGCTTCTCCCCGTTTGCCCGGCGCACACTACCCGGACTGATCTCCCGCGGACAACTTTTTGCGACAGAGATGCCAATCAGTGCCGCATCACTCGCCGCGCATCTAGAGGCACTTTGGAAAGACCGGCTGGCATCCCGCTCGCAAGATGACATCGCCAGCGCTCTACGACAATTTCGTAATAGCGCCCTGATGGCCATCATGGCCAGAGACCTCTCCGGCAGGGCCGATCTGGACGAAACCCTCGAGTCCATTACCGCCTTGGCCGACCTGACCATTCATGCGGCCTACACCACCGCAATGACTTCGGCCATCGCCCAACATGGCATACCCCGCGATCCCAATGGTCAGCCCCAAGACATGATGATCATCGGCATGGGAAAGCTCGGCGGCCGAGAACTGAATGCCTCCTCTGATGTGGACTTGATCTATGTCTATCCCGAAGATGGTGAAACCGATGCATCCACACCCAATAGCCGATCCATCGATGCCGCAACATTCTTTATCAAAGTAGGCCGGCGCATTGCCGCCCTGCTCGGAGAAATGACCGCCGATGGAATTGTGTTTCGCGTCGATCTCCGGCTGCGTCCGAATGGTGATGCGGGCCCACTGGCCGTTAGCCTGAGCATGCTGGAGCAGTATTTCATCGTTCAGGGCCGAGAGTGGGAACGTTACGCGTGGATCAAGGCCCGGGTGGTCAATGGCCCCCATGCGCAGTCCGAGGAAAGTTTTCGTCATGCCATCGATGAACTCCATGATGTTGTCCGCCCATTTGTCTTTCGTCGCTACCTTGATTTCAACGTTATGGCGGCGTTGCGGGAGCTGCACGGCCAGATCCGAGAGGAGGCGCAACGTCGGCAGTTGAGCCGGGAATCCCATATGGCCGGCGAACATCCCCCGGTCGATGTAAAGCTGGGGCCAGGAGGTATTCGTGAAATTGAGTTCATCGCACAGCTCTTCCAGCTCATCCGAGGGGGCAAAGAGGAGCCACTGCGCTCACGCGGCACGCGTGAGGTTCTTCGCTATCTGGTTCAATCCAATCGCCTTGAAAAGTCAGAAGTCGAGATGCTGCTGGATGCCTATCGTTTCTGGCGGTGCCTTGAGCACCGACTGCAATACCTTGAGGACGCACAGACCCATGTCATGCCAGGCAAACTCGATGTGATTGAACACCTTGCCAGTGTCATGGGGCACGCATCGGCCGCATCATTTCTGACCGCCCTGGACCAGATCCAAGGCCGGGTACGCGAATCATTTGAGCGGCTCTTTTCTACCGAGACAGGCGGCACGTCAGAATCTCCAGAGGGCAAGCCCACCGAATCACGCCTAGATCGTCTGCGCGGAAAGGCCGCGCAGATTGCTGCCGACACTCCGAATCCGGATCAGACACTCACACGGCTGCAACAGCTGCTCGATACCATCGGCCGACGGTCTTCCTATCTGGCCCTCTTCGATGAATATCCAGGCGCATTCTTCAGAGTCGCCCAGCTGGTCAGTGCTTCGGCCTGGGCGGCGGAGTATCTGCGTCAACACCCGATCGTGCTGGATGAGCTCTTGGATGCACGGGCGATCGAGGGGGCACCGGATCAGGCCGCCTTTTTACATGAGCTGCGTACACGGGTGGCCGAGGGGGTATACAACGGCGTGCCGGATATTGAGCAGCAAATGGATGCGCTGCGTGAGACGCATCACGCTGCCATGTTCAGACTCTTGATTCAGGATCTTGATGGCCGCTGGAGCGTCGAGACACTATCCGACCAGTTATCGGCAATGGCCGATAGCGTGCTGCAGGTGACCTTAGAGGCTGTCTGGCCCACGCTTAACAAACGTCACCGCGAGCAGCCAAAGTTCGCTGTAATTGCCTACGGCCGGCTCGGTGGCAAAGAGCTGGGCTACGCATCAGACCTCGATTTGATTTTTCTCTACGATGACCCGCATGAGTCGGCAGGAGAGATCTATGCCCGCTATGCTCAGCGGATCAATGTCTGGCTGTCGACCGCAACTGCAGCAGGTTCATTGTTTGACATCGACCTGCGGCTACGCCCGAATGGCAATGCGGGCCTGCTGGTGACCGCGCTGGAGGGATTCATTGAATATCAAAGTCAGCATGCCTGGGTATGGGAGCATCAGGCCCTGACCCGCGCCCGTTTTTGCGCAGGCGACCCTGAGATTGGACGGGCATTTGAGGCTGAACGACAGCGGCTTTTACGCCTGCAACGGCCCACAGGACCACTGCTCGAGGAGGTCTTGGCCATGCGGCAGAAGATGCATGATGGACATCCGAATGCCACGACCCAGTTCGATATCAAACATGATCGTGGCGGCATGGTCGATATTGAGTTCATCGTTCAGACACTGGTGCTCCGGTACAGCCATGCGCACGCGCAGCTCACCGGAAACCTGGGCAATATTGCGCTGCTGCGCATCGCAGGAGAGCTCGGCCTGATTCAGACATCGCTTGCCCAGCAGGTCGGTGACGCCTATCGGGATTATCGAAAGCGGCAGCATGCCGAGCGGCTGGCCGGTGCAAGCTCTGCACGGATTGATCCCGAGGAATTCCGTGGCCAACGGGCCGCAGTGTCGCAACTCTGGGATGAGGTCTTTCAAGAGGCGCCCACGGTAATCCG
>Ga0255182_1000385_pt1 | contig 31447 bp, 17 predicted proteins | sample Atl_UVDOM_RepA_8_FD_188420 | JGI IMG/M metagenome (GOLD analysis project Ga0255182, IMG submission 188420) | Freshwater microbial communities from Altamaha River, Georgia, United States - Atl_UVDOM_RepA_8d | ecosystem: Environmental > Aquatic > Freshwater > River | place: USA: Georgia...
CCGCGATCCTCTCCCCACCTTGGTGCAAAAACACCCAATCCTTCGCCGATGCCGACAGCGTGGAGCCGCTGCCATCCCGGAAGGTCACCTGCCCAAACGGCGTGTAGGTGTAACGTTCCTGTACCGTCCCGCTACTGTTGATCAACGCCGTCGTATTCCAGTTCGCATCCTGTAGCGCATATAACCGCTCATCCAGCGAGCCATTCCCATCGGTATCTCGATCCCTCAGAACAAGCCCGTCCACATACACCGGGCTCCAGACATTCCGCGTCACGGTATTCGACCCAACCTTCGTCTCCAGCAATTGCCAATCACTGCTGAAGAAGCGATCTGTCACCATGGAGCCGACGGTATCCGTCACATGGCGGTGCAGGGCATCCCGGCCATAAGCCACAATCACCACATTCGACGAATTCTTGACCTGGACGACCTTGTTCCAGGCGTCGTAGACGAAGCGGTAGTTGTTCTCGTCGGTCGTCAGGTTGCCGTTGTTGTCGTAGGTGGGGGTGGTGGCACCGCTGACGGTGGTGATTTCGTTCTGCTTGTTGGCGGTGCGTGTTTGCGTGGTGCTGTTGGTGGTGACGGAGTCCCAGTTGCCGACGGCGTCGTAGGCCCAGGACTGGCTGTTTGACGGGGAACCTGTGACATCGGTTTTGGTGCCGTTCAGCGTGCCCAATTTGTAACTGGCAATCTGGTTCAGCGAGTCATAGGTGTACACCTCGCTCAGCGAGGCAAGCACCTTGTTGTCCTTGTAGAGCCTGTTTCCATCTCGGTCATAGCCGTACTGGTAGCGATCGACATCGGTGTTGGACCCATTGATCCAGCGCTGGTCGACCACTCGCCCGAACCGGTCCAGCCCGGTGTACTGATCCCCGGCATCGCCGGTGGACTCCGTGGACAGCTTGATGTAGCTGAGATCCACGGCGGGCTGGGAATGCGCCCGTTTGACTACGGTGCCGAGCCCCAGGTAGCTGTAGGCTTCCAGCGTGTTCGAGGCATCGCTCAGCGAACTCAACCGGGAGATATTGGCATCCAGCCCAGACGCATAGTTGTAATTGACCACATACCCCGAAGCGTAGGTCATGCTGGTCAACCGGCTATGATTCGCCCCGCTGGGCATCTCGCTGTAGGCATACTGGACCCGGGGAGAAGAACCCGTGACGGCCCCGCTGTGCGACTGCCATTCGGAGGTCAGTTGGCCCAGGCCGTTGAAGTCCCGTTTGACCTGGTTGACGATGTTGCCGCCGGAGCTGGCATCGTTGGCCGTGAACAGATAGGCATTCCCCTGCGTGTCATAAGCCGTGGCCAGACGACGCACCGTCCCATCCACCCCGCTGCCCAAGGTGGTGATCGCATCCGCCGTCTGCCGGCCCATCACATCGTAGGAGTAGCTATGCACCGTCCCGTTGCGGTCGGTCATCGTCAGTGCCTGGCCCAAGGCGTTGACCGTCAGGACATCCTTGGAGGAACTGCTGCTGGCCCCGGTGGAGGGGTCCGGGTAACTGACCTCCTTGACCAGGTCGTTCGAGTTCAGCCCGGACCCACCACTGGTGGTGACCCCATACACCCACTCGGTGACCTGCTGCCCGCTGGAGGGCAGCACCACCTTGACGGTTTTGAGGCCCACCGCGTTGTAGGTGGATTCGGTGGTCTTGTCATCGGTGTCCGAGACAGTGCCATCGACATAGTTCTCGATGGTCTTGGTCACCCGGCCCAAAGCGTCGAAATAACTGCGTGCCTCGATCCCCCGGGGATCGGTCAGCTTCCAGGCCAGGCCGGCGGAGTTGTAGGCGGTGGAAGTGACCAGCACCGTGTCGGAACGGCTGGGCACGCTTGAGGGCCGGGTGTAGCTGGACCCGCCGTTGGTCCCGACATCCACCACCCCGGTCAGCCGGTCGGCCCCATCGTAGTAGCTGGCGGCGTAGGTGACCCGGGCCTTCACCCCGGTGGAGGCGGCGCCCAAAGCCCCGGTGCCGGTCTCATCGTGGAAGCGCTGTTTGGCGGTGACCAGGATCGCGTGGGAATTCGCATCGTAGGTGGTCTCGACCTGCTGCAGCACGGCATCGCCGGTGACATCATCGGCATCGGTGTACCCGGAGTCACCACCCCCATCGGTGGTGTAGGAGGCCGTGGGTCGGCCCGCGCCATCGTAGGTGACCTTGGTCACCAGCCCGCCGGGGGAGGACTGCTTGATTAGCAGGCCCCGGGAGTCGTACCAGGACTGGGTGGTGAGGGCCGAGGAGGAGACGGAGCCAGTGGAGGGATCGACGCTGTAGGTCAGGGTCTTGTAGACTTGGCCCCGCTCATCGAACTGGTTCTCGGACTTGGCCCGGAGGAGTGAGGAACTGGGAGCATTCGGTACTCCCGAAGTGCTGGTGATGGAGACGGTGTCGCCATCGTAGAGACGGGTGGTGGTGACCCGGTTCAGGTTGTCGTAATCGAGGTACGAGATCAGCCGATTGGTGTCGGTGGCCTCGCTGGTCTCAACCCCGGACTTGGTGGCGACGACGCGGTTGCGCCAGTCGAAGAAGTTCTGGGTGACGCGGTTGGCGGCGGAGCCGCCGGGGATCTGGGTGACCTTGGTCAGGTTGGAATCGCCCACCCCGCCGCCGTCGTACTCGTTCTCGCTGATCTTCACCAGATCGGTGCCGGTGGTGTTGCTGGGGGACCAGGCACCGGAGGTGGGGGTGTCATCCAGACCGACCCAGACGCTGGAGACCCGATTCAGGTCATCGAGCACGGTGCGGGTGATGGTGCCGGTGGGGCTGAGGGTGCGGGCGCGGTTCCCCTTGGAGTCGTAGCCGTATTCGGTGCGGTAGTAGTTGGTGCCGGAGGTGCCCAGGGTCACCGAGGAGGCCGAGTAGCTGAGGCCGGTGAGGGAGAAGTACTGGTCGGTGGCTGTGACCTGACCGACGGAGTTCAGGACTTCACGGGTGAGGCTCTCGAGGCTGGAGATGCTCTCGGTGCCGGTGGGCCGCCCGCTGGTGACCGAGGGGGTGGCCGACATGGTCAGGACTTCCCGGTAGCCCCGAGCCTTGTCCTCCCGGGTCACCGTGATCGGCAGCAGGGGGACATTGTTGGTGGAGTCCCAGGCGGGATAGGCCCGCACCTCGTGCACATCGTCCTTGTAAACGAGGTAATCCACCCGGCCATTGGGGTGGGTGACCTTGGTCGCCCGGCCCAGCGAATCCACCTCGTAGGAGGTCGTAAGGTGCAGACCGGCGCCTGACGGCGTGGACCAGCCGGAGGGCAGGTTGCTGAACGAGGAGGTCTGCGTGGTGTCGACATCGGTGATCAGCTTGACCAGGGCCCCGGTGACTGCGTCGTAGGCCCGGTAGGTCAGGTAGCCGGCCTCGTCCTTGGTCCAGATCGGCTGGCCGAAGGCATCGAAGACCGTGACCGAGCTGGTGGCCGAGTTGGAACCGTTGTGGGAGGTGGTGACAGCCTGATTCGACTGGGTAATCTGCGCCGGCTGGGCGGTGGAGCCCTGGAAGGTGTAGCTGTAGGTGGTGGTGAGGGCACCGGTGCCGTTGGTGTTGGTGTAGCCGGTCTGGTGGGCGGTGAAGAAGTAGTCAATGCCGCCGATGGTGCGTTGGATGTAGTCGAGGCTTTGCTGGGGGACATCGGTGCCGGTCTCGCCCCGGCGCAGGGCGGTGGAGGCCAGCCAGCCGGTGGCATCACCGGGGGTGGTGCTGGTGGCGGTGGTGCTGGAGCCGTAGGTGTTGGCGAGGACCAGGCCCTCGCCGTCCTTGATGTAGGTGGCGTTGCCGAAGCTCCAGGCGACGAGGTCGTTGTAGTCGTCATCGTAGCCGAACAGGGCGGAGGGCAGGGCCTTCAGCGTGACATAACCCTTGTCGTTGAACTGGGAGTAGGTGATCCACTGGGCCGAGGCGCTGACATCGTGGAAGACGGACAGCATGGCCTGCTTCTGGAAGTTGGTGTAGACGATGTTCTCGTTGCCGTCGGGGAGGGTCTCGACGGTGCGGGTGTTCCAGTGGTTGAAGTCGGTGGAGCTTTGGCCGTTGGGGTTGGTGGTGTAGGCGAAGCCGTAGGAGCCGAAGGCGTTGGTGTTCTCGAGGGTGACGCGGAACTGGTCATCGTATTCGAAGTAATGGTCGGCATAGCCGGCGAGCTGGGTGTTGGTGGCGGTGGTGGGGGTGAGGCCGGCCTGGACCATGCGGTCGTAGGATTCGCCCTTGAGGACGAACTTGAGGGCCTGGTCGTAGCCGTTGGTCTGGCCGGTGAGCCAGTAGCGGAAGTAGGTCCGGTCGAGGACATTGCTGGAGCCGTCCTTGACGGTGATCATCTTCAGTTCGTTGTCGGTGCCGGCGGAATCACCGGTGCCGGAGTAGTAGTCGAGCGTGGCGGTGCGGTCGGTGACCCAGCTTCCCGAGCCGGTCTTGTGGGCGAAGTCGATCTGGGAGATCAGGCCACTGTTGACGCCGCTGGTGACATAGGTGAGCGTGCGCTTGGTCAGGATGGTGGTCGAGTTCTGCGTGACCGAGCGCTCCAGCGTGGTGACGCGCCCGGAGCTGTCCCAGGCCGTGGCCTCGAGCAGCACATTGCCGGCGGGGTCCTTGACCTTGGAGAGGGTGCCCTGTTTCAGCGCGGCATGGGTGGAGGAGAAGTCGAAGAATTCGTAGGCGGTGCCATCGGAACGGGTGAAGATCAGCAGGCTGTTGCCCGCATCGGTGACCAGGTGGTCGGCGACGCCGAAGTTCCCCTCGATCGGTGCCCCGGACCCGTCCTCGCCGGCGATGGCCATTTGGACGCTCAGGCGGTTGAAGGAGATGATCTCGGACGGGGTGAGGATGACGCGGTCGACGGAGGATTCGCGGACCAGGGCGGGGATGCCGGTGTTGATCCAGCCGATGCCGAGGTTCTGGCCGTTGGTGTAGCTGAGCTGGTTGGTGTAGCCGAGTACATCCCCGTACAAGCCATCCCCCTGGCCGGGGCCGGCGAGGGCGATATCGATCTCGGGGCTGCCATCGCCGTAGCGGATCGGGTGGGCGGAGTACATGCCGCCACCCCCCTGGGAGGCTGGGGCGGCGGTGTCGTCCAGGCCGTGGCGGATGCGGTTGGGAGTGGGGTTGGCCGGGTCGTAGGCCCGGACCCTGGCGGTGGCGGTGGGTGTGGCGATGGCGAATGCGCCGAGCTGGACGGCGTCACCCAGTTCCCGGGTGGAGCCGTTGGCGGCGACGCTGTAGCGCTTCAGGGCCCTTTGGCCATTCTGATCGACCAAGGCGAGGATGCGGTCGGCGGCGGGGGAGGCCACCCGGGTGCCGAGTGTGGCCGGGGTGTCGGAGGCCAGGAAGCTGGCCAGGGGGTGATCCCCGGCGCGGCCGAAGACCCGCACATGGGCGCTGGCGCCGATGCCCGAGCCGGTGAGGATCTCGCTGACCCCATCGTTGTTCAGGTCGGCGGCGGCGAGGGAGACCCCGCCGGTGAACCCGGGGGAGTAGGCGTAGAAGCTGGCCAGGACAGCCCCGGACCGGGCCTCGATGGTCTGGACATGGGGGGAAGCCCCTTGACCGGTGGCCGTGAAGACCGCCGCGTTGCCGTTCTCCGCGAAGCCCAGGGCCACTTCCACGGCTCCCCGGTAGGAGTCGCCGTAAGGCTGGAAGGAGCGGAGGAGTGTGCCGGAGGGAGTGAAGAAGGCGACTGAGCCGGCCATGCCGCCGCCGGACCCGGCGACGATGCCGCGCGATCCGTTGCCGATGTCGCCGGCGGCGATCGACACACCGCTGGTGGAGCCCGGAAAGGCCAGGAAGGAGGCGGTCACCTGGTGGGTGGCCCCATCGAACACCACGACATGCGGCGAGCCGGAGGCGGCCGAGGCGATGATCTCGGGCGAACCGTCCCGGTCGAGGTCGGCCAGGGTGACGTTGACCCCGCCGGTGTAGGAGGACTGGAAGGGGCGGATCTGGTCGACCTGGGCCCCGGTGTCGCTGTCGAACAGGCTGATGAGCGGGGCTGAGCCGGCGGGGGACCCGATGGCGAACAGGTTGGCGGCAGGGGCCAGCCGCTCCTCGAGGCGGTCCAGGGCGGGGCGGTAGGGGACGGCGGGGCGGCGGGATTCCTTGGGTGCCCTGGGGAAAAGACGGCCAAGCAGGGTGGGGAACTTCATGGTCGGTCCAGGGTGCGGGACTTGGGTGCGGCGCGGGGAGACGACGGGGGAGGATTGGGCGGGTCCGCCTGGCGTCTGATCCTGTGTTACTGCAACCATGGTACTGGGGCAAGTGGCGGAATGGGATTTTTAAGAAAATGCTCCAGCAGGTGACATAAATGGATATACTGCGTAGATTGTAATAAGATGAAGAAAAATGCATGGATCTTGCGGAAAAATCTAAGGACTTGAGGACAGTTTCAAATGGATGGAAAGAATTATATGCCGAACAATGATTTGGTTCAGGTGACACACCAGAGCCTGGAGCCGTTCTTTCAGCGGGCGATCTCGAACGTCCGCGAAGACATGATCGATAACCCCTATCTTGCCGAAGCGCTTCGTGTTCTGCCGGTGGGCGGCTACCGAAGTGCTATCGGGTCGTTCTGGAATGCAGTCGTGGACGACCTGCGAAACAAGATTATTCACCGAAGTGTAAGCCTATTCAACAATGCTGTGAATGTGGGCCGCGAGTTAAAGACCTACGAAGACTTCCAGAATAACGTCACCGACGACAATCTAATTGACGGTGCCTACAAGATCGGCGTGATCGGCTGGGAGGCATCCAAGATCTTAAAGCATGCCAAGGAGACCCGCCATATCTTTGACGGGCACCCGCGAAGCACCGACCCATCGATTATCAAGGTTTTGGCTATGTTCGAGGATTGTGCCAAGTATGTGCTCAATGAGCCGTTCCCCCCGCAGATTGTTGACATTGACGAATACCTGGGCATGATGGGGACGGCGGGCTTCGACCGTAACGAGGTGGCGATCGCCAACGCACTGACCGAATTACCCGACATCTATAAGACCGAACTAATCAATCGGCTGTTCAATGCCTACATCCACGAAAGCGCTTCGACGGACCTCCGGTCCAACATCGAGCTGACTGCTCCCGTTCTCTGGCCTGTGCTGCCCAAGGAAATGAAAGTCCAGGTGGTGCGGCGAGTGGACCAAGTCATCTCCAAAGGCAACGCAGACGCCACTAAGGAGGCTTTCGCCTTTGTCCGGTTAGTCAAGGCTTCGGCGTACCTGACCCCAACTGCCAAGCGCTATATTATCCAGCCGCTGGTAGAGAAACTCCGCGAGAACCTAGATCGGTTTGAGGCGGAGGACCGGTACGTCCGTGCACTGGCCCCCTATGCGGCCAACATCCCGGCCGACCTAATGCCCGTTTACGTGTCGGCTATTACGCAGACCTACGTCGGTCACACTGGTGGCAGTGCCCAGTTCTCACGCACGGACTTCTACGCTAACGGCGCGGCGACAAATATCCCGAAGATGTTTGAAGCATTTGACGATAGTGCCTCTGCTGCCTTTGTTGAGTGCATGCGGACGAACAACACTCTGCGCCGCCGAATCGAGAATCCGGTGAAGCTGAACCGACTGCGCTCCCTGGCTAACATTGTGATAGACCGAGTTTCGACCGGGTTCCCTGAGAAAAGAATCCTTGAGGCGTTGGTGGATGAGAACCAGGAGGATGAGTTCTGGAAACTGCTGAAGCAACGTCCATAATCGATAAAAATTTTATGGAAAAGTGTCAGCAAGCCAAAAGAAACAACTTTTATGGCGGGTAGGTTTTCAGGAGTCTACTTTCCGTGGATCGATGATCACCGGATGACTTCTTATCTCCAGCAGATTCGTGGCCAGTAGCAGTACCGGATGGGGTGGCTTCGAGGTTTGGGAGTTTGAAAGCGGCTTTTTGGTTTTCCAGAGCGTGGCCCAGCGCCTGGCAGCCATTCGCGACACCGAAATCGACGGACCAATTCAAACCCCAGGGGCCCCCCCTTGGTTTCCCTGGAAAATCCAACCTTTCCTCGGTCCTCCTGATGATATTCCGTCCTGCTCTTCTGTGGTATTGCCCAGGTTTGACGGATCAAAGCCAATGCGGTTCATCCACCGGAGGCTGAAGAGTCCCCCTCAATCATTCCGCGATCACTTCTCCGCCTGAGCGCGTTGACAGGGCTGTGAGCATCTGGGCCGCTGAATAGGGGTAAAACCGGCAGGATCCGTCTGCCATGGCAAACTGGGCACCGCCTTTGTGCTGGCTCCAGAAATGCAGGGCCGCGCAATGGTCCTTCTGGTTTTTCGCCGGGGAAAATGCATACGGACCCTTGGCGCAGCCCATATGCCGTCTTCCCCAGATATTGATCTCGTTCACACCAAGATGGGCATCCCCGGACCCCTGGCGGTTGATGCCGACGCCGGCGTACCACCAACCATACAGGAGGTCCGGGCTGGGAGGCCGCTCACCCACCATCAAGGTATTCGAGGTCCCATCGAGGATATCCGTCAGGCGGGTCTTGGAATTTTCGAACAAGACCCCATTCCGCGCCGTGAACTGGGTTCCATTGACCCCCAGGTACGAGGAGGCAGCCACCCGGATTGGACCTATTTTGGTGGAGACATCCCATTCGGTCTGTAAACGGTCGTCCAGAGGACACCCGAACAAGGGCAAAACCTGGAATCGCATGGGGTGGGAAACGCCAAACGGGTCCCGATTGGCCAGGTAGGACGAGGATGTTTTCTGCCAAACCCCCTCCTGTTCCAGGTAGGGCGCCAGAAACACCCGCCAGCTCAGGTGCGGGTAAGGCTCGGACTTGGCTGGATTGCGGTACCCGGACGGCAGGGTACCTACAACCTCGTGATGCTGGTGCAGGGCCAGACTGATCTGCTTGAGATTGTTCCGGCAGCTTAGGCCCAACGCGGCGTTTCGGACTGTTTGGACTGCTGGGAAAAGAAGCCCCAACAAAACGGCCAGGATCGCCAGGACAATCAGCAATTCCAGCAGGGAGAACCCGATCCTCTTTCGCCGTAGAGAGAATCCCATCGCTGGCTCCTCAGTGCACGGGTGATTTTTGACGCCAGAACACCACGCCGACGGTGGACAGGGCCAGCAATCCGCTGAGGATGGCAAAGTACATCCAGGTCCGGTTGACCGGAGCATGGATCGGCACGGGGGGCTTGGGGCGACGTTCATCCCGCAGGGCCGTCCGTGCACCCCGGCTCATTTTTCCATCCCGGATGATCGCATCCCCCATTTCCTCGGGGAAATTGACCAGGGTTCCCTCTGGCAGGTTCATGTTGTCCAGGTAAAACCCGGCATCAATATCCGGGGAATTGAAGAGCACCTTTTCCACCCGGATAGTTTCCCTGCGGGTCAGGGTGCCCTTTTCTTTCAGTTCAAAGTGGGTCTTCTTCGGAAACCAGATGCCGCTGGCGGCATCCAGGGCCAGTTCCGACCGAACCAACCCCTGGAAATCCGGTGCAATCACCTCAATCCGGGTGATGTTGTTTCCCTGGGAAGGAGAGACCCACACGGTGGGTTTCCAATGATTGCTGCACTCCACCCAGGAAAACCGCTGGCATTCCAGCCCGTCCAGTTGGACCTTGTCCACGGTCGGCTCACCCATTCCGGGCAGGTTAAAAATGGCGTCCATGCGGACATAGCGGAGCCCAAAGTAATCGTTGATGACATACCCGAGCTTCCGCGGGTCCGAGGGCCGGGAGCTTTCCGGCAGTTCCCCTTTTATCTTTTCCAAAGCGAAGGAACGCGATTTGGTGGTGAAGAACTCCAGGAAGAGGTCCTTCTGCTCGCATCCTTCACAGGAGATTTGACGTTCCCCGGCCAACTGGCCATCCCGCTGAACCAGATCTTCCCGGGTGCGACCACCTGAATACCACACCTGATACGCCCGGCTGTACGAGCTGTTCGGGTGCAGGTGGGTATTCAGGCCATCCACCGAGAATTTGCAGTACATTGACGAGATAGCCTTCTCCCGCGCCTCCAGGATTCTGGATTTCTCGAGGGAGAACGGTTGGCCAAAGACCATCAAAGCCGTGGAAAAAGACAAAAGGGGAAACATGCTTCAGCTCCGGAAATGAAACCCGTTATCAGGGGGTTGGACAGAGGTTGGAGTCATAAATTTCGGCGTAATAAACGGTGTTTTTTACGCCTGATTCCCGGCATGTCCCGGATGGGGACCCCATCGGGTCCCAGTAGCACGTGACGGTGTAAGCACATTCGGCAAAGGAATTAGCCACAGTGCTGTTCCAGCCCTCGTTATTGGTTGTGCCGAATGCGTTGGACATTCGTTTCACATACGTTTTTCCTGCGCAAACGGGTTGTAAATAGGTGTCGCAACCTGCAGTAGGCGTCACGGAAGGGCATAGGATTGTATTTGCCTTGGTATTGCTGCAGGGGCCAGTCATGGGCGGACTCACATCTGCCAGCAAGGGTTTCAGGCAAAGGAGCCCGGCCCCAAGGACGGTGGAAATTCGGAGGAACTTCCTGGTCATTGATTTCCAATTCTGCATGGCTAAAACTCCTTCGATAGGGAAACACCCCGATCGGACTCACTCAACACATTGACCCGGACTCGGATCAACTTCTCAACCTCACTCTCCGTTTCAATCAGAACTTGAACCCCGGAGAGGTCCCTCCCCCTGTGCAGGGGTGGCTCATAAATGCACTCGATGGCACCACTTTCCGGGTGCCAGACTGCCTGGATGAAATCCACATTGGCGTACACCTTTTTGATCTGAAAATCCTGCTTGGTTCCCGCCGCGAGATGGATGGTGGCTTTGCCAGGTTTGTCCCTGGTGAATTCGACACTGACAGGGTCGACCTGGATTTCAGGAAGAACGTTCGCCCGGATTTGTAATGGAATCAGGCCAGCCTTGGAGCTGATCTCCTTGGGCTGCGAGTAAACCACGGTAATCTTGTCCGATACATTTCCTCGCTTGCTTCCCAGGGACCAATCCACATGAACCTTGGTGCTTTCCCCAGGTTTCAACTGTTTGGCGTAGCCGGATGGGACCGTGCAGCCACAACTGGTCCAAATGTCGGAGATCGTGATTCCAAAGGGATACTGGTTGGTCAATAGAAAGGTGCCGTGGGGCTTTTCCCCCTGCAATTTAGTCCCGAAGTCCAGGACCTCGGGTAAGGCATGAAGGCCACTTTCAGGCATCTCTTTACCCTTCAGCCTGGCCGCAAAAGTTCCAGTCAATGCCGCGGATCCAAGGAGGCCACAAATCACCAAGGATTTGAGAACATTGCCCTCCGGCTTTATCCTGGACAGGGCTCGCATTACTGCGGTTTCAAGAAGTCCAAAAAGGCGCGAATACATTTTTTTCCTCCGCCAAATTCCTTGCATGCATCACTGGACAATGAGGTATTCGCACAGGTTTCGGAATTTTTCTGTTTGCCAAGGTTTTTGTGTTTAGAGAATGATTTTTGAATTTCGGAGAAAATCGTGGCGGTTGTATTATCAGGTTGGCAGGGATCTAGGAAATTAGCGGCGACTGGCAGCGAGTCCAGTCAAACGATTTTCATTAGGAATTACAGAATCAGCAAAAGGAATGATATTCCTGTGAAGAAATAGGCTTGGCCAAAAAAAATGGCGAAGGGGCTATTTTGGGTTAGTTAGATAGTCGCTATTTGAGGCTGGAAATAGTGGATAATTAAAAAATCAGGCGAAGTGCTAGGGATCAATTACCTTGTTTTTGCTTGTTGGGAATCGGGGTCAGCTTTTTGATGCCGAAATCCAGAGTTGTTCCGGGCACGCCAGAAAGCCTTGGATTCAGATTGTCTATAACAGGCAAAAACCCTAGGGATTCCACCCCGATGTAATACCTTTCACCAGCCCAGTATCCTGAAAATTGGAAGGAGCCATCTTCGGCTGTATTGACTGTTTCCATCAAACGCTGAGAAAAGATGCTTCCTGATTTGGATGGAACCGGAAAAAACCAAAATAGGCTGATTTTGGCATTGGGAATAGGAGCACCTTGCTGGTTTTGGATGGCCCCTGAAAGTTGGACACCATTTTCTTCCTTGATTTCAATTTCAGGCTTTTGAGCCCATTGGTCTGGTGAACGGAGGATTGGTAAATTCACTAATTTGCCTTGCCGAACCCGGATTTTTAATGGAATCTCTGGTGGAAACCCAACGATCTCTAACTGGGAACCAAAAACTTTAAAATTTGCCATGGAATCAAGATTTCGCGATGGCAGCACTGGGCAATAGACTTGTAGGGTTTCTTTGGCTGCTAGGTTTTCAAAATTTTGGATATTCGCGTGGATTTTGGTCGACGGGGTCAAAACTATTTCCGGGAGTATTTTTTCCTCTCCTTCAAGAAGTTGGATCCATGGTTTCTGTTCGTCCTGTGGCTTTTGAGTATTTGGCAACTGGTACCTTTCTGAATCATGAAGATGATTTAGCAGGCACATATTATATTTGCCGCCACCACGGACATAACATTTGTAATTCCCATCAGAATCCGATCGGATTAATTCCTGTTTGATGGGATCAGCTTGATTGTCTTTGAAAGTCTGGACAGCCAAAAACAGTCCGGGGATCCCTTTTCTTGTTTTTGCATCCACTACGCGACCACGCAGGGACGCCGCCTTGCTGTATTCAATGTCGATATGGGTTACTTTGCCGGGCTTGATCACTATTTCGCTTTTGTTTTCCAAAACATAAGGTGTGTTGGTCAAATTGAGAAAAGAAAGGGAGTATGAACCAGGGACCAAGTTAGTAATTTGATTGCCCGTAACATTTGAATTACTGGTCCCGGCTTTATGGTCGAGGATGGGAATTCCTTGCAGGTTTTTTTCATGATTTATTCCAAAAATTTCCCAATTCAGTTGACCTAAAGTAGGGATCGGTCCTTCTCCCTTAAAATGGATTTCTAAGGCACCCGGTTTATCTAAACTGATAGTCGAAACAGATTTGGGATTGGTGTGGATTTGAAAACATTGATTTAGTCCATCGACAACTCGTACTCCAATTTGACTGTTGGCAAAAACTGGCTCGAGCTCCACCAAGCCATTCTCGTCGGAAATCCCGCTGGGTTTTGGAAAACCAACGGGTATTTGCTGATATCCTTCGAATAAACGATGCGGGTCAAAACCTGCCAATTCCACTTTGGTTCCTGGTAGGGGTTTCCCCTCCTTTAATAACTTGATTTTTGTTTTGGATTGGGGTTCCAGATTTACCTGGAGATCGTCCGCGGATTTTGGACCGGGTGCCAATGTTTTCCATGCCTGAAATCCTTTTTGATCCAAGGCAAGGACCGATTGGATTTTCGCGGAATAAACCTGAAAACGGGCTATCCCTTCCTGATCAGTCAAGGCGGGGCCCACAAACACAAACTGGTCCTGATCCAAGATCTCCACCCACACCTTGGTGTCGGGTGACGGTTTACCGCCAACTGTTGCTCGGATTACAGTGGCCTGGAAACTTGGAATAGTGTCCGGAGATTTTTTCTCTGGTGGGAGAAGGGTGAGGTCTTTTGTCTTGGTTGGCTCCAATTCTTTTGCGTTCAAGGGCTTGGCCCCCGGCTGCAGAAAAGCCATGGCCATCAAACAGGATGAAGCAATAGTCCAGATAATGACCCAAGTCTTTTGCAAATGGGGTGAAGCCGTTGCACCGGTCTTCAGGCGGATCAGCCTTTGGGATAGCTCCTTAAAACCGGAAGCAACTGACAAAAGCGCAGGGAAGGGGGAAGCATCAGGATTGACCAGGGTTCCTAATTCCTGAGCGAATTCTTCCGGATGGGTGCCGCAGACTACCGCCCAATCATCACAGGCCATTTCTGCATAGCAATAAATGTTTTTCCGTACGGTGTAAACCAGCGGATTCCAGGGCATGAGGGCGGTCGTAATGTTTGCTAAAAGCCTGCACAGGGAATCGTATCTTTTGAGGTGGGCCAGTTCGTGAAAGTAAATGGCATTGGAATAGCTTTGGGGGGTAACCCCTTTGGGAATAAGGATGGTGGCCCAGACTCGATCAATCCCCAAAACTGCCGGCGTTCTTACGGAGGAGTGTTCGCGCAGGCGTGGAACCTGGGATAACCCGATTTTTTCGGCAAGCCCCTTCAGGAACTGGGCGGAAACTTCATCCACCGGTTTGCTAGTCTTGACCAGCCTCAAGTTAGCCCAAAATGTTCTGGCCAACAATAAAAAGGAAATTGCCGTCAAAAGGGCCAAGACCCAATGAAAGAAGGTAAGAAAAAGGAAAATCCCTGGGTTGAGGGACTTTCCTTGGGAATTCAGAAACTTTCGCACCCCGGTGTAAAGATTTTCCAAAATACCGGTGGATTCAGGTGGTGGAAGGTTGGCGGTTGGTTCGTGCGGTAATGTGAACTGGCCTGTCTCATTATTGGCTGATTTGGGGGTCAGGTTTTCGGAAAACGGATTGTTTTCTTTAGGGGGAATTATCTGGCCGGTTACATCCTGATCGGTGTTTGAATGCGCTCGAACAGGCGAAAGGGCCAGGTCAGGCAATTGGCCCCAATCGGCCAAGCCCACCGTGACATGAAATAACGGAAATACCAGACTCCCAGTCAAAGCCAGGACCAAAATCGCGTGGGCAGTGGCGGGAGTCTTGGAACAGAAGAAGGCGAATGCTTGTCCAATCGCAAGAATAAAAGAAACACCCAGCGCGATTTGGACCCAGGGATCCAGTAAGAGATCAGGCATTTGGTTTTTTGCCGGATTTCGAGTTGAGGATTTTCCGCAGGGTAGCCAACTCCTCGTCGCTCAAATTTTCAGCTTCTAGGATATGGTGCACCAGATTCATAGGGTCGCCCCGGAAGACTCTCCCCACCAACCTTTTGATGGAAGTTGCCAGAGTTTGCTTTTTACCCTTCACGGCGCTGTACACATACATGCGCCCTTGTGTCTTATGTTTGACCCAACCGGCCTTCTCCAATTTCTGGAAGGTGGATAGTACCGTCGTGTAGGCGATATCCTTGTGGATTTTTTCGAGCTCATCGCGGACCTCATGGACCGTCGCCTCACCCAGTTCCCACAGCACATCCATGACTTTGGACTGCAAAACACCCAGTTTTTCAAAATCATCAGGTTTCATAGCGGTAATCCTTTCGACTGAGCCAATAGTACATGATACCACGTCTTTTGGAAATATAGGCCTCAACTTGGCAGCACCTGATATCTCCCGATGTCAAATGCGACAAGGTGGTCTTGAATTACAGATTTCCCAGGGCAAGTCTTGCCGACATGGTACTACGATAATAGTATTAGTGTGGGTTAGTTGATTCCTAAGGAGTTTAAAAGATGTTGCAACGTCATTGGTTGGATGATCTTTTTGCAGAGCCCAAGAAGTTCCCGGAAAAGCTGATCAACAGTGGTGGATTCAAAAAGGCTGTTGAAAAGGCGGCAAAAGCATTTGAGGAATCAAAAGAGGTTGCCAAGAAGATGCCCGGTGTTTCTGGCCCGTCACCGGAGCAGGCTGCCAGGGAAGCTTTTTTAAATTCCTTGTTAGGTCAGGTTTAGGATTTCTTTTGAAGGCCCTCCTATACTTGGACCGGATCTGGCCTAAGCGGACCTTGGAAAGCGAAGTCTGCAAGGTTGCCTTGCTGGCAGCGATCAGCGTGAATTCCGACGGATTCAGAGAAATTCTACGTGTTTGCAAGTGCATGCAGGAAGACAAGGAAGGCTAGTTGGAGTGCCTTCTTCAGCTAAGCTCGCGGGCCTTTCGGGGGTCCGGCTGGTGATCAGCGACAAATGCCTGGGGTTGGTGGAGGCGGTGCACCAATGCCTGCCAGGTGCCGACTGGCAGCGATGTATCTTCCATTTCCACCGGAACATCCTGGCGAAGGTGCCCCGAGAGAAGATCGGTGAAGTTGCCCCGATGCTCAAGGCCATCCAGGCTCAGGAGAGCAAGGAAGCCGCCAAGGAAAAAGCCGAGAAGGTAATAGCCAAGCTGGTGGACATGCGGTTGCGGGCGGCGGCCCAAACCTTGAAGGAAGGCATCGATGAATCGTTGACCTATATGGCGTTCCCGAGGAATCACTGGACTAGGATTCGAACCAACAATGCCTTGGAAAGGATGAACCGTGAAATCAGGAGGCGAACCCGGGTGGTTGGCAACTTCCCTGACGGACGGTCCGCCTTGATGCTGGTATCCGCCAGGCTGAGGCATGTCGCGGCGACCCAGTGGGGATCGAGGCGTTACCTGGATATGGACAAACTTCAAAACCAAAGCCCAAGAAAGGAGGCTCTTGAGGTGGTCGGGCCTAGATAGGCCCTGATCATTCAGAACGACCCTGACTTCAAGAGGTCACAAAACAAATGTGCGCAACTTGACACACGCGACCCTGAATACAGAATCTCTAGGGAATTTTTGAGTTCTTAATCCAAATCAACTTCGAGGGATTTGGACTTGACGATTCTAATATAAATGCATAATCCCTATCCAGATTTGATACCAAAGACAATGTACCCTCGCCTTTGCGATTTAATTTTGGTTCAATAGTATCCAAAATTGACCCACTGTTTTTTGCTATTACATAAAACTCAAAATTGCTTTGTTTTTTGGAACGTCTTTCGAGATGTACATCTTTATCGGCATACAAAAGTGAGTGAAAGGTTGAATCGGCATCCTTTACCTTTACTATGGTGGTCTCGGATAAAACCTTAGTTTTTTTAAAATCCACATAGGAAAAGTAATAGCCTAGAATACCTTGGCTTGGCAGTCCAAAGTAGTCACGCCTGCCAACAATTGAGCGATAAAGATTTCCAGGCAAAGGCCCATTAAATGAAAAATTTGATATTTGAATTTTGTCTAATTCCTCTAATTGCCATTTTTTTCCTGTTTCATGCACTGTTATTTTTCCGTCGTAAAAAATTACAAAATAATCTGAAAAAAAACCAAAATCTTCAAAGCCATTTTTTTGACAGGTTTTTTTTTCTTCATTAATTATTAAATCGGGAGTTGATAAAGTAGTTAATTCATTTAAATAATTGTTGGTTTTTTCAAGATATTCCGAATATCCGAAGATTAAAAAATTTTTGGTTGGTTCAAAAGCAAGGGCATGTGGTGGCTTTTTAAGAATTGTATTAGCTTTTATTTTAAATTTATTCAACTCTTTTTCTATTAATAAAAATCTTCCTTTTGGGCTTAAATAGCCAAAACTAGTTTTATTTAAATTGGATTCAAGTCGAGGAGCGGGCCAAATTTTTCCTTTATCAATTCCTTGGTAAATTATTTCGCCTTCAATTTTATTATCATTTAATTTTAAGAAATAAACACGATCTTCTCCATCTCGACTGTGAATCGCAGCTATTGCTTCAGTTGAAGAGATTAGTATTACTTTGGAAAAACGAATTTTTATTCCAAATTCATACTCAAAAATGGCGCTCTGATTCGCCGAAAACAACAAAATTAATAGTATCATTCTTCCTTCCTCATTATCGAGTGGTCCCTTGTGAGGATTTCGGTCGGCTGTACCAAAAAATGGGGAAATTGCGAAGCTCATTACTTTTGTACTGAATTGAATCGCCATTTTGGCACATTCTAAAATAGGACCAGGGCCTACCGTTTACGGACAACATTGTCGGAATTGATAAAAATTTTGTGTTGGGATCTGGTGTAATTGCGTCAATGAATCGGGGTTTAAGGTAGCCAGCAGCGAGCATTGGAGCGACAAATAAATCAGAACAGTTTCTAAACCAAATTCGATACCCCTTATCCTCTGAAATAAATTCTAAGGCCAAATCAAGCAAGTCCTTGCTGTCATCTTCGCTGAATCTAATTGCCAAGTATCCGGTGTAATACTTTACCAGGTCATGTTTCACAACAGCGGTGGGTAAAACTCCCGAATTATCCTCTGACCGTGACTTTATTGGTGCTATTGTAACTTTATAGGGCATTCCTTCACCTCCTGGAAGAAGTCTAATTGGCCACATTTTGTTGCTGAAATTTGGCCTATCTATGCTTAAATAGTAGTAGTAATATTCTTTTTCATCAATCTCTTCTCCTATTATGTCGATTTTATTTCTCTTGCATACAACATCAAGTTCCTGTTTTCCCTTTATTGGTCCAATCACGATTGCTGCATGACCTTGAAAAAATGCGCCACTCGGCTGAATTAGATAAAAAATATGTAATCCTGAAGGATCAAGACTATTTGCGGGGCAATTCCCAATAGCCCTGTACCAATTCTGATCCCCTGCTTTGAACCCCAGTGGATCATTGCTGAGCCACCTGCCTAGGCTGGGACTGTACACCCTATTCCTGAACTCGTAATCCCCCCCTGCAATCCTTTCGCCACCCTGATGCAGGAAGACCCAATCCTTGGTTGAACTCGACAGCGTGGAACCACTTCCGTCCCGGAAGGTCACCTGCCCAAACGGCGTGTAGGTGTAGCGTTCCTGGACTGTGCCGCTGGTGTTGACCAGGGCGGTGGTGTTCCAGTTGGCGTCCTGCAAGGAGTACAGTCGTTCATCGAGAGTGCCGTTGGCGTCGGTGTCCCTGTCTCTCAGGACCAGGCCATCGACATACACCGGGCTCCAGACATTGCGGGTAACGGTATTCGACCCAACCTTGGTCTCCAGCAATTGCCAATCGCTGCTGAAGAAGCGGTCAGTAACCGTAGAGCCAACGGTATCGGTGACATGGCGGTGCAGGGCGTCGCGGCCGTAGGTGATGATCACCACATTCGACGAATTCTTGACCTGGACGACCTTGTTCCAGGCGTCGTAGACGAAGCGGTAGTTGTTTTCGTCGGTGGTCAGGTTGCCGTTGCTGTCGTAGGTGGGGGTGGTGGCGCCGCTAACGGCGGTGATTTCGTTCTGTTTGTTGGCGGTTCTTGTCTGCGTGGTGCTGTTGGTGGTGATGGAGTCCCAGTTGCCGACGGCGTCGTAGTCCCAGGACTGGCTGTTTGACGGGGAGCCGGTGACATCCGTTTTGCCGCTGTTCAGCGTGCCGAGTTTGTAACTGGCGAGCTGATTCAGCGAATCGTAGGTGTAGACCTCGCTGAGGGAGCCAATCACCCTGTTGTCCTTGTAGAGCCGGTTGCCATCGCGGTCGTAACCGTACTGGTAGCGATCGACATCGGTGTTGGAGCCGTTGATCCAGCGCTGATCGACGATTCTCCCGAACCTATCCAGGCCGGTGTACTGGTCGCCGGCATCACCCACGGATTCCGTGAAGAGCTTGATGTAACTGAGATCCACGACGGGCTGGGAGTGGGCCCGTTTCACAACACTTGCAAGTCCAAGGTAGCTGTAGGCCTCCAGGGTGTTGGACGAATCGCTCAGCGAACTCAGCCTGGAGATGTTGGCATCCAGGCCCAAGGCGTAGTTGTAGTTGACCGTGTAGCCGGAAGCGTAGGTGACTGAGGTCAAACGGCTATGGTTGGCCCCGCTGGGCATCTCGCTGTAGGCGTATTGGACCCGGGGTGAGGAGCCGGTGACGGCACCGCTGTGTGACTGCCATTCGGAGGTCAGTTGGCCCAGGCCGTTGAAGTCCCGCTTGACCTGGTTGACGATGTTGCCGCCGGAGCTGGCGTCGTAGGCGGTGAAGAGGTAGGGGTTGCCCTGGGTGTCGTAGGCGGTGGTGAGGCGGCGCACCGTACCATCGACCCCGCTGCCCAGGGTGCTGATGGCGTCGGCAGTTTGGCGGCCAACCACATCGTACGAGTAGGTGTGGACCGTGCCGTTGCGGTCGGTCATCGTCAGCGCCTGGCCCAATGCGTTGACCGTCAGCACATCCTTCGACGAACTGCTGCTGGCCCCGGTGGAGGGATCGGGGTAGCGGACCTCCTTGACCAGGTCGTTGGAGTTCAGACCGGAACCGCCCGCCGTGGTGACGCCATAGACCCATTCCGTGACCTGCTGACCACTGCTGGGTAGAACCACCTTCACGGTCGTCATGCCGACCGCGTTGTAGGTGGATTCGGTGGTCTTGTCATCGGTGTCGGAAACAGCGCCATCGACATAGTTTTCGATGGTCTTGGTGACTCGGCCCAATGCGTCGAAATAGCTGCGGGATTCAATGCCCTTAGGATCCGTGACCTTCCAAGCCAAACCAGCGGAGTTGTAGGCGGTGGTTACGACCAGCACGGTGTCGGAACGGCTGGGGACGCTTGAAGGACGGGTGTAGCTGGAGCCACCGTTGGTGCCGACATCGACGGTGTTGGTCAGGCGGTCGGCGCCATCGTAGTAGCTGGTGGCGTAGCTGACCCGGGCCTTTACCCCCGTGGAGGCGGTACCCAGGGCCCCGGTGCCAGTCTCATCGTGGAAGCGCTGCTTTGCGGTGACCAAAATGACATGGGAGTTGCTGTCGTAGGTGGTCTCCACCTGCTGCAGCACCGCATCGCCGGTGACATCATCGGCATCGGTGTAGGCGGTATCGCCGCCACCGTCCGTGGTGTAACTAGCTGAAGGTCGGCCCGCGCCATCGTAGGTGGTCTTCGTGACTATCCCGCCGGGGGAGGACTGCTTGATCACCAGGCCCCGAGGGTCAAACCAGGACTGGTTAACCAGAGCCGAGGAGGAGACTGAACCGGTGGAGGGATCGACGCTGTAGGTCAGGGTCTTGTAGACCTGGCCTCGCTCATCGAACTGGGTCTCGGACTTGGCTCGCAGCAGCGAAGAGCTGGGAGCGTTCGGCACTCCGGAAGTGCTGGTGATGGAGACGGTGTCGCCATCGTAAAGGCGGGTGGTGGTGACGCGGTTCAGGTTGTCGTAATCGAGGTAGGAGATCAGCCGGTTGGCGTCGGTGGCCTCGCTGGTCTCAATGCCGGTCTTGGTGGCGACCACGCGGTTGCGCCAGTCGAAGAAGTTCTGCGTGACCCGGTTGGCGGCGGAGCCACCGGGGATCTGGGTGACCTTGGTCAGGTTGGAGTCGCCCACGCCGCCGCCGTCGTACTCCTTCTCGCTGATCTTCACCAGGTCGGTGCCGGTGGTGTTGGTGGGAGACCACAAACCAGAGGTGGGGGTGTCATCCAGGCCGACCCATTTGCTAACAGTCCGGCCAAGGGCATCGATATAAGTGCGATAAACCGTTCCAGTGGGCAATTGGACTTTGTTTTGACGACCACGGGTATCGTAGCCCAAAACCGAGCGGTAGAAGTTTGTGTTTTCCGTACCTAGGGTGGTTGAAGTCGAATAGGTTAACCCAGTGAAGTCAAAGTAGGCATCCTGCTTTATTATTTGGCCACCGGTGTTGGTGTAGGCGCGGACCAACGATTCCAGCGAACTGATGGATTCAGTACCGTTGGGTTTACCACTCGCCACCGAAGGGGTTGCCGACATCGTCAAGTTTTCAGTGTAGCCGTTGGTCCAGTCCTGCCGACTGACCTGAATTGGCAGCAAGGGGACATTGTTGGTGGCATCCCATGCCAGGTATTTTCGCACTTCGTGGCTGGTATCTTTGTAAACCGCATAATCCACACGGCCGTTGGGGTAGGTGACCTTGGTGGTGCGGCCCAGGTTGTCCACTTCGTAGCTGGTGGTCAGGTGCAAACCTGCCCCCAAAGGGGTGGACCAGCCGGAAGGCAGGTTGGTGAAGGTGGTAGTCTGCGTCGTGTCGACATCAGTGATTTCTTTAACCAGCGCCTTGGTTGCCTGATCGTAAGCGCGGTAGGTGATGTACCCAGCCGCATCTTTCATCCAGATAGGTTGCTGGAAGTTGTTCAGAACCACCACGGCGGAGGTCGCCGCATTGGATCCGTTTTGGGCCGTGGTCACTGTAGGATCGGTGGTAGTAATTGTTTCCAATTGCCGGGTACCAGTGAACCAAGTGTAGGCATTGGAAGAGGTGATGCTACCAGTGCCATCAGTATTCCGATATACGATTGATGTGGCAGGCATGATCGTTGCTAGACCATTCAAGGTTCGACTAATGTATGAAAGGTACCATTGAGGCAAATCCGAGCCGGTTTCCCCCTGGCGGATGTTGGTAGAAGCCAGATACCCGTTAACATTCCCTGCGGTGGAATCCGTCGCCGTGGTGGAGGTGCTGTAGGATCGGGTGGCAATCAACCCGGATGAATCGTTTAGGTATTGGTAGTTGCCCGATTGGTTGTTGAGCAGGTCCCCTTTGGTTTCATCGTAGCCAGACACCGCTGACGGGTTGGCGGTCAGCACCACCCGACCGGCATCATCGTACTTGTTGTAAGTGATCCATTCGTTCCCCGTGCTCACTTCCTTGAAAGATAGAAGCATCGGCTCTCCGGCAAAGTTGCTGAATACAATGTTCTGATTGCCGTCCGGCAAGGTTTCGACGGTTTTGGTGCGCCAGTTGTTGTACCCGTTGGCAAAAGAACTGGTGGAATAGGCGTAGGTGTATTCCCCCAAACCTCCGGTGCATACTGGACAGCCTTCACCCTGAATGATGGCTTTGGTGACCCACTGGTTCAGGTTGTATTCGAAATTAGCATCGGCATACGCAGAGACCTGCGCATCGGTAGCGGTGTCCGGCGTGGAATAAACCCCCTTCAACCGTTCGTACGAAGGCCCGCTGAAGACATACTTGAGACCACCCACATACCCGGTGGAACTGGCGGTGGTGTAGTACCGTAGGTACTGGGTGCTGATCACCGACCCGGAGCCGTCCTTGGTCTCGAGCAGCTTCAGGTCCCCGGCATTGCCGTTGGAGGAGCCGGTGTCGTAGTAGCTGTACTGGGCGGTGCGGACGGTCTCCCAACTGCCGGAATTGACCTTCCGGCGGAAGGTCACCGCGTCCACCTTGCCGGAGTTGGTACCGGAGGACAGGTAGGTGTAGGCGAACGACTCGGTGGTGGTCGTGGAGCCGACCGTGGTGGCCTGCTGGTAGTCGGTCAGCTTGCCGTTGGTGTCATAGGCGTAGTCGGTGACATTCCCCGCCGCATCGGTGCGGCGCTTGACCTGGCCCCGCTGGGCCGACGGCAACCCGGTGGAAAAATCATAGAACTCCACCTTGTTGCCGACAGTGTCGGCCAGGGTGTACAGCCCGGTGCCGGAAGAATAGGTCAGCGTGTTTTGCAGGTAGTATCGGGCCGTGTAAACGCCGCCAGAATAGTCGAACACATAGGTTTTGCTGGCCGATTCAATAACACCTATGCGGCTGGTGCTGTCTTTTACCAGGTAGGGCCGAGCCCGACTCAGCACATTGTTGCCGTACTGGTCCGCCGAACTGTTGCCCGGCTGACTTGACCAGGAGAGCGCATCCCCCACTGGGGCGGAGCAAATCGCACCCACCAGGTCCCCACCCAGGGGGACATCAATGGAACCGTTGGCCCCAATGACACCGCCGGTAGTGCGGACCGGGTTCCCGCCCGCGGCGACTCCCGGAGCATTCTGGATCAAACTGGCCGGATCGGAGCAGCTTTCCACCGGCAGCGTGGTGCTGGGGAAGTTCAGGTCGGTCAGGCGGATGGTCACTGCGGACGGGCTGCCGATGGTGCAGTACACCCCGGAGGAGATGGTGACGACGATCGTCTCATCCCCCTCGATGAGGTTGTCGGTGTAGGTGGGGAAGGAGATGGTGGTGGAGGTCTGACCGGCGCTGATGCTGAATCCGGTGTTCCAGTAATAATCCACGCCGGTGCCGTTGGTCGCGGTGCCGCCGTAGCTGAGGTAGCCCCCGCAGGGGAAGGAGGAGGTTCCCGACAGGGTCAGGGTCAGGTAGACCGTGTCCCCTTCCACCACCAGCGGTGTGGTCGTGGAGATCGACACCGAGGGTTGTGACCCGTACCCCAGCAGGCGGAAGGACGGGTGGGTTGATCCCGCCACATAGGCCCCCGCCTGGCTGTTGGCTCCCCACGGCACCCACGAGGCCGCCAGTCTGCCATCTCCCCAGGAATAGGCTGACACCTGGCTGCCACCGGGGCCCTGGCCCAGCAGGATCTCCGCCTTGCCATCCCCTTCCAGATCGACCGCACTGACCCGTACCTCGCTGCCAGCGCCTTCCAGCAGGTGCTGGGAGGACAGAGTGGACCAGTCCGAGCCGGAGATCACCCGGACCTCGGAGCCCCCACCGCCGCCGGCGGTGATGATATCGGCGAACCCGTCGCCGTTCACATCGCCGGAGGCGATCTGCAGGCCTTCGGGCAGGGATTCAGCGGGGTCGAAGGCGAAGAAGTTGCCGATCTCGGCCCCGTTGGACCCATCAAGCACCCGGACCCGGGATCCCCCGCCGGGACCGCTTCCCAGCAGGATGTCCGCCCGGCCATCCCCCGTCACATCCCCGGCCGCCACGGAAATCCCGGCCCCCTGGTCCTGATGCGCGAAGCTCCATTCCCGGATCAGGCCGCCATCCAGGCCGCTCAGCACTCGGACCAGGGCCGGGCCGGTTCCCTGGGAGCCCAGGATCAGGTCCGCGAACCCGTCCCCGTTGACATCCGCCACCCCCAGGGAAACCCCATCGGAATCGTCGAACGCCTCGAGGGTACCCAGTCGGCCGGGCAGGGGAGTTCCCCTGGCCCCGCTGAATACCCGAACCCGGGAACCGCCCCTGGCTTGTCCGGCGACGATGTCATCCACCCCATCGCTGTTCAGATCGCCGACGGCCACGCGCACACCATCCTGGCCCGATCCCGGGAAGGGGTTGAACTCCCGGATCTTCTCCTGGCTGGCGGCATCGTAAACCACCACCCGGGCCGGGCTGCCGGCGTCCGAACCCACCGCGATCACCCCGGAGCCGCTGGGGGCTGCCGCCACCCGCATCGAGAAGCCGCCCAAGGTGTCGGAATAAAACCCCGAAAGGCCCGGGTGCGAAGGCACCGGGGAAGAGGTGCCGGTCACCATCCCATCGCCCTGCAGATGGTAATACCGGACCGAAGACTTGTCCCCCACCGTGCCGGTCACCGAAATCCGCTGGTCCCGGCCGGTGGTTGCAATCCCGACGCGCGTGCTTCCGCCCGGGAGGCCCCGGGAATTGAGGAACGAGGCCGACTCCCGGAAGGACTCGCCGTTGAACACCTTCACATGGCCCGCGCCCGTGGTGGCGCCGATGAGGATATCGCTGATGTCATCCCCGTCCAGATCTCCGGCAGCGAGCGACACCGTCCCCTGGTACTTGCCATCAAACGCCAGGAAGCTGGCCAAATGGTCTCCGGACTCCAGGCCGGTCACCCGGACATGTCCGCCCGCCCCGCCGGCCATCACCAATTCGGGCTCCCGGGATCCCTGGGCCAGGGCCACGTTCACCACGCCCCGGTAGGAGTCACCGTAGGGGCGCAGGGTTCGGACCGGTTCACCCGAGGGAGTGAAGAAGGCGACCGAGCCGGCCATGCCGCCGCCGGACCCGGCGACGATGCCCCGCGATCCGTTGCCGATGTCGCCGGCGGCGATCGACACGCCACTGGTGGAGCCCGGGAAGGCCAGGAAGGAGGCGGTCACCGCATGGGTGGCCCCATCGAACACCACGACATGCGGGGAGCCCGAGGCTGCCGACGCGATGATCTCAGGGGAACCGTCCCGGTCGAGGTCGGCCAGGGTGACGTTGACCCCGCCGGTGTAGGAGGGCTGGAAGGGGCGGATCTGGTCGACCTGGGCCCCGGTGTCGCTGTCGAACAGGCTGATGAGCGGGGCTGACCCGGCGGGGGACCCGATGGCGAACAGGTTGGCGGCAGGGGCCAGGCGCTCCTCGAGGCGGTCCAGGGCGGGGCGGTAGGGGACGGCCGGGCGTCGGGATTCCTTGGGTGACCTGGGGAAAAAACGGCCAAGCAGGGAAGGGAACTTCATGGTCGGTCCAGGGTGCGGGACTCGGGGGCGGACTTGAAGGTGACCTTCATCGTCATGACCTGTATTACTGTAGCGGTGGTACTAATTCAAGTGTCTGAATCAGGAATTTTGGAAATAGACTTTAATTGGGTGACTCCTATCCCAGTTCTGAGATGGAAAGCGCTCAGGAAAACACGATGAAATTTAGCGGGCAAAGAGAGGACTGAGGGGGGTTGACCCGGTTTAAACCGGAACTGACTGGGCTCTCCTTGCGCGTGTTTGGATGAAATGCGGCCAGGAGGAGCCGTTGGTTTGTCCCTTAAACCGGTATGTGATTTGGTGGTCCAGTTCAGAAAATTATGGGAGATGAGGCCCTTGAGATGGTCAGGCCTGGATAGGTCCGGAAACTTCAAAATGACCACGATTTCAAGGGGTCACAAAAAGGGCGCAAGTTGGCAACACTACCAGAAAAAATGGGTAGAACAAAAATAGACTCAAATGTTTTGAAGGAAGAACGAAAAAGAAAGCGGTGCCATTATTTCATCAAAATAATGGCACCGCATGATTATTAATCTGGTGAATTACGCATTTCCCGAAGAGCCGCGAAATCATATTCGCGGCGGATCATTTGGTCGCATAATTTTGACCCCAAAGTGTAGATGTTTTTGAAGGTTACATCCACATTCTGTAGAAGCTGGTCATAGCCTTGTTTTTGTTGGATCGTTAAAAATTGGATCCTGAGTTCGACCAGGACCTGCTTCCAATAATCGAGTAAGTCCGAGATTCCATCGTAATCGGTCGTCGGGATGGACTTCCCATCAATTAGATGTCTGTCCCATGATTGAAGGCAATTCTTTGCCACGAAATCATAGGCATTGGTTGTAGTATTCATTTTGGTCCTTTCTTTGATTGTTTGAGTTTGCAATGGTGCTAAAAAATGTGGCTTTTTCAATTTGGTGGCAATTATCGAACGCAACCTGGATTTGCCAGTCGATGGCAACGCCTTCACGGCCACCAAGGGAACAATTCGTTAATACAAAAACACCCGACCTAAAGACATCCTTCCAAAATTTATAGAGATAATCCAAATCCGAAAATGAAAGTCCGGCAATATCTGCCATTTTAATGGTTTCATTCTTCCAGTCGGCATGAGATTTATCTTTTGTAAAATCAGAAACAGATGTGCCAAATTCATGTCTTGTCATTTTTTTCTCCTTTTTTAGTTAAATGACAAATAATTATATGCATAATACAAAAATCGGACAAATCACAAATTAATAACCTGAACAATTACTGATTTTCCTTCCTTTTTAAAAACCGATACAAGTTTGTGCTTTTCTAAGTTGGCAATGGCTCGGTATTTGGCTTTTCTACCAATACCGAACCGGGCCATGAGACTTTTCGTCAGCTTGACTTTGTAGGACTTTTTCCTTCCGACCTCGAACCAAATGGCAACGGCTAAAGCCAAAGCGGATTTTGCGCGGATTTTAGCCGCAACCGACAGCCAACTGAGTGGAATTGGACCTTTGAGGAATTCCCCTTTGATTTTTACCTGCAAGGGCCTGGTGTTTATTTCCTGATTTGCATTGACTGGTTGGCTATGGATCCGCAATCGATTCAAATCACTGAAAAGGTCATTTTCTTTTGGCATTAACATGCGGTCCTCCCACACAAATCGCAAACGGTTTCCCACATTTGGACACCACGCTGATCGGTGTACCTATCGGGGAAGCGAATGATTTTTTCATCACTTTTCAAGGAAAAACCACCAAGGACGAGTGAAGAGGCATCAGCCATAAATGTTTTCATCGATGCCACAGCTTCATCAATTTGATGAATGGGTGCTTCAATTAAGACAGCGTCATGGACTGGACAACAAATCGTTATTCCGGATTCGGTGGCCATACTGCAAGCTAAACGAATCATTTCAGCGCCATTCGCTTGCATTGGAAAATTACAAAGGCTTCGCAAATTGGGGTTCCTGTCGACATGGAGATTCCACCCTAAAACGGTCTGGAGTTTCCCAGATAGAATGGCATGATCACCAATGGCCTGTGACCATTTCCAGAAGGTTGGGAAAGTGGCCTGATGGAGCCGCAGTAATTCCTTCCCTCTAAAAATCGGTAAGCCAAGGCTTCTAGCCAATCCCTCGGCCGATAAACCGTATAGGACGCCTAGAGCAACGGTTTTGAACTGGTCCCGAATAGCCCCATGAGTACCTTTTGTGGCACAGGCCGGGGCCGCGCCAGCCATCTTTGCGAAGGAAAGGTAAAAGTCACCAGATTGGTAGGCTTCCTGCATTTTAATATCGCCGGAAAAGAAGGCCGCAATAGCCAACTCCTGCTGGCTGTAATCAATGTAAGCCAAAGCAGTGCCTTCACTCGGTTTGATGAGGAACCGCAACCAGGACGAGGGGCCAAACACAAACTTAGTGTTAGAAGGCTGATTCCGTGATGTTTTCGACTGGAATGGGGAAAGCATACATCGGTTTCGCCCATCCCTACCCACGGTCAATGAATTCAAGCGTAGCTTGGAAATAGTGCTACGCAGTTCGTGGATCGGCTTAACGATAGGGTGGGTCTTTGCGACGGAACGAAATGTTTCCTCATCTAAAGCCAATTGACCCGAAGGTAAAACTGGCCAAGGAATATTGCGATTTTCTAGCCATTCCTTCCACCGATCAATTTTAAAAGTTAACCCATCATAAACCCCATATTCCTTGTCGATGCGGGCAATCAAATTTCCTTGGATATCCTTCCAGTTTTGTTGAAAAATCTGCAAGTATTCCACATCAATTGGAACGCCGGCTTTCTCCATTCTTGCAACGGCTGCCATATATCTCCCGCGAATTAATGCGCGGGGTAGGTCAATCAGGTCCTCCATAACCGAAAACAATTTGTCGCAAGCTATGACATCACTTTCGCAATAATCAAGAATCGAAACGACTTCTGGATCAGTAAAAGGTCCCCCTCGCAAGATGAGGTCCCGCATAGCACCCTTTTCAGCAATATCTATTGCTGGCAACCCAAAGTAACCAAGAGCTGAAAGAAGGCCATAACCTGTGGGGACAAATTTCCCACAAGTATGGTTTTTGAATTCCACATACAGGTCAAGAATCCGCTTAGGTATAGGCCACCCCAACGCAAGAAAACAACCAATTTCTGCAGATGCAAAATATGCAACAAACAAAGATGACTCATCAGTCGGAAACGGTGCTTTCTTCAAACTATGAAGTTCGTGGGACCACAATCGTATGGTTTTCTTTGTGAGAAACTCCCGGGCAACCATGCAAATTGGATTCGGACATTCTCCATCTGGCTGAATAAATTCAAAATCTACGAACCAAATTGACTTGTAGTGATCTGTACATTTCATATTTCCCCCCGTAGACGCTTAAGGACGGGGTGGTCTGCGGTGTCGATTAGGTGGTCCTTGAAAGCCAAGCGCAGTATTTCATTCAGGGAGGGTAATTCGCCCCAATTGGGCGGAACCGTTTCAGTAGGGGCCACACACACGTCATAGGCCCCTAAACTCATATTCGGCTGGATTCTTACCCATTTGTTTTTTGCGTAATTGGCGGCCTCCATAGCTGATCGGCTCCAGCTATCTTGTCTTCCATCTGGGCCCGGAAGACGGATAGGCCATAAAAAAATGACCCCCTGCTTATTTATTGCGGGGATAAGTAGACGAGTGGAACATGTTGCCTCGCCTATAAGTAATTCCCAAAGACTTGGATCCACCAAATAAATTTCACTGTCTTCCTTTAATTCTAAGATGATGGTTTGAATCTGATAATTTGGGTCATCATGACAGCGGAAAAACCATTCTTTACTTGGTTTTCGAACTGGAATAGTCAAAAGAAGTTTTTTCACTCCCAGAGCGGATTGAAAGTCCTGTTTGATCCGGAATTTTTCCGGATTGAATGGGTTGGGTGACTCGTCCTTAAATTGATGAATCGGATCAGGGTCAATCACCTTTTCTATTGGTGGAAATTTATCTCCAGTTGCATAAATATCATTGGATGATTTTGGTTTGCTCATCGAAATTCTCCTATAAAAATGGAATGAAAACTAACAGGCTTCCGCGCGAACGGAAGCCTGTTTCTATTGGTCGTGAATCGATTTAACGAAATCGTCTTGGACCAAATTGGTTTGGGCTAGTTCACGAACTGCCCGAATCGGAATACGTCTGCTATGACCTATTTTGACAGATGGTAAATCACCATTGGCAATTAGCTTGTAGATAAATGAACGGCTAACACCGAGATAGGATGCTGCGCTACTTACCTTTTCCAATCCATCAATTAAAATATCATACATGTCTTCATTGTGCATAGATGACCTCCGCAAATATATATGAGTAGGAAAACAAAAATTTAGAAAAAATTTGAAAATAATTTTTCAATAGGTGTGTGATCTTGCAACCCGTGGGGATGCGCGGCGTTAGCGAGGTGCCTGGGCTTGGCTGTTTCCCTGATAGGGGTTACAGAACCTTCCGTAAGCTTCTCGGGCGGGGAAGTGTGATGTAGGCGACTATCGGCCACATGAAAAGTAACCACCGACTGGTGCGGAATTTCCTCAAGCGTATCGAGTGGAGCGGATCAACGCCCTGACGGTGGAGGTTGGCTGCAATCTGGCAAAGCTGTCAGAAAAATTGGCAGGTTACAACATCTTAGAATCAGGCATATCTGGGCCGTTTCTGTCACTGGGCCAAATCGGCACCTGTTTTGGTTCTAATTGGCCCTACCGGCTCCTATTATATATTAGTATATATTTACCACTATCGCTTGGTGGCCATATTGTTATTTGCTAGCATCAAAATTGTTTGTTGAATGAAATCTGGTAAACGGTCCCAAATGAGAGCCAAGCGTTCAATTGATTTGGGAATGGATCCAACAGTGGAAAGTCTTCCTGAAGGCTGATTTTTTGGTAAACCCCTGCCGCATTTCTTTTCCCTTGCGTTATAAATTCTAAATATTGCTGAATTTCGCCGTATTTTTCGCAGAAATTCTAATCCCCTTGGGGGTATTGCGAGCGGCCCGGTGAGCCGGGCCGCTGGTTTTTTTGGGGAGCGGGTCCCTTGCAGTGGACCGACCCCGCATGAGGGCGCCCGCACGGGTGCCGCCGATTTGGGGAATCGATTCCCCACTTTTCCGCTCGCGCAGCCTACCCTCCGCGTCAAAAGGCCGAGGATGGTGGCGCGGGCGGTATCGTTTTTTGGCGGTGGGATTATGCCGCCGGGTTTCCTTCCGCGCGCAAGGATCGGCCGGGATGTTATCCCGGCCTCGTGCTCTGGTGTCCCTCCGGGACGGGGGGATGGCGTGGGTGGGGTGGCGCCGGATTGTATTCCCAGGTGTTTCGCCTGAGTGCTCGGTTTTGAAGACTTCAGCCAACGGGCCTGCCGCTGCGTGATTGAAGGCCTCAGCCACCCGGCCTGCCTGTCCATGGATGGAGAGGGAGGAGCAGGCGGGGATAGCGTTGGTTGGTGGGCGGGTGGATGTTTCGTTTTGGAGGCGGTTGAGGATGTTTATGGCCGTTTTGTAGCCGGATTGGCGGGTATGTAGGGTTTCGCGCATGAGGCGGGACAGCAGGGCTCGGGCGCTGGGTAGTTTGGATGGTGGGGTGGTGGTGTTGGGGGTGGAATTCGCCTGGGGTGTTGTTTCGGGCTGGAGAGTCGCCCGGGATGTTATCCCGGTCTCGTGCACAGGTGTCCCTCCGGGACGGGATTGTTGGGTGTGGGGGATTGGTTTTTGCGGGTGGTGGGCAGGAAGACCGGAGGTATTGGTGGCCGGATTTTCCCCGGATGTTGTGTCGGTCTGGAGGAAACCCA